>Ga0099824_1000962_pt1 | contig 38443 bp, 13 predicted proteins | sample SiratrowhiteBW_FD_76837 | JGI IMG/M metagenome (GOLD analysis project Ga0099824, IMG submission 76837) | Root nodule microbial communities of legume samples collected from California, USA - Siratro white BW | ecosystem: Host-associated > Plants > Roots > Nodule | place: USA: California... | reverse complement strand
TTTTTTTTTATATTTTATATTTATTTTTTTTATTATTATAAAAATATTTAAAACATTTTTTTTTTTTTTTTTTTAAGATATCATCAAACTATCATTGGATTGTGTCATTTTTATACTATGCAAATCATGTAATAAGTATCATAAATCTTTTGTTTAAAATTTTTAAAAAAGATATTATTCTACTACAACAATTGTGATAATGATATATAGAATGAGATAAATGAGATAAAGAGAATGATGAACATTTCCATAAATGGAGAGTGAACATAGAAGAAATGTTCGAAAATAAAATCTTCTGAAGACAACAGGTATTATGGGCCAACACATATTGAGCCTAAACCGTGTGTTTCGAAAACAACACATGTAATTTATTTATATTAAAAAATCAATATAATAAATAGAGAAGATTTAATATTAATAAACATATACTAAAAAGTAAATAAAATATTCTTAACATATAACCTGGATATTTTTAATTATATAATATGCTTATTCCTAACTTTTATACGCACATAATAGTTTTCATCAAATACTTATATTTGGTTACAGCATATTTTTCATTCATATTACATTATGTTAAACGTTGTAGTAAGTAACACTTAATTAAAATAAAAATAGTATCATATCACCAAAAAAAATGTTTTATTATAGTCTAGGAATACAATTTAAACTATTTCTTTAATCGTTATTTGTTATTTGATAGAACAAACATGGATTTTTATCCGTATTAATTTCCTCCATCTCTAATTGCAAGCTATCATGGTAATCTTTTATTTTCTTGTAAGATTCCTTTTTTAGTTACTTTTGCATTGGTTGGTTATCTGTTTACTGAAATATCATTAATTGGAGAAATAAAGAGTTCAGTTGTACAAATTAAAACTCAACTACTATTTTATTTTCTCTCCACACTTAGAGTAATTTTGAAAAAAAAAAATATTACTATTACAAATAATTTTAATGCTTCCAAAACTAATCAACTTCTTAATAAACATGAATTAGTTATTACAAAAAGTACTATCCATGTTTTAAGAAAGTATTAATACAAACTCCAATTTTTGTTTCCATTTCTTATCTTAATAAATCACGTCTTGCTAGTCTAGTGACTTTTATTGTAAAGTTTTAATCGAAACTTTACTGTATTTTGTATTTCACGTTCACATATAGTATAAATATGTGAAATATATATCACATGATAATTAATAAAAGAAATCACATGATCAAATTTTTCTGCGCAATATCTCTGCTTTCGTCCTTTATATGAAAAATACAAACACATTATATACAATATCATCAACTTTCCCGTGAATTCTATACAACTTTTGAAACACCAATATGCAAATTATGTATCTTACCACACCGATAAGAACTTTGGCTTATGCGGAAAAGAGATGAAAAAAAGGATATATAAAGGCACAAAGAACATTTTTCAGGTCTATTTAAAGCTTCAAGAATGAAGAATAATGAACCAGATTCCCTTAAAAAAAAAACTCACCCAGAGAAATTATGAAAATTCCAAATGCAGACCACACAAGTTGGCCGAAGAATAATATTAGGTTCAAGTGGAAATGATAGGATGCTTCCACTTTCTGAAATGTCCTTTCGTTCATATATTTAATCCCAATGTACGAATTGTGCTTGCGGTTGTTTTCACCGTTGGCTCTTTTGTGCACTTTACGTCATCAGAAAATAAAAAATATGTGCAAGTTCTAATTGAATTTCGTAGATTAATGTGATCTGCATGTACATGGAATCCACTCTACAGACAATCTCATTACTATATGAAAAGTGAATAATAAAAGTTGTCCATCATATTCTTCTTCCTCCTATGTCTTTAGGTTATTATTCTACTAGTTTGTGGCTTTCTCTAATGGCTTCTGGGGCCTACCAAACTTAGCGTGACTTTAATAGATAATTATTTAGATAATCGGTTAATTAATAATTAACTCATTGAACGAAAGGATCAGATATAATAATGAAACGTAAGCATGCATGAAGATAAGGTACTTTAATAATAACAAACAACCAGTATTTTTTTTTAGTTCCAAGTTCTTTGTGGGCTGTGCGTTGCATGCTTTCTAATTTTTCTAACTAGTGTGACAATGATCTCTACTGGTTTTCTTAAGTAGATTTATTTGGAAGATTAATATAAGAGACGTGAATATGATGAATCTCAAGTTAATCTAATCAACTTATATATATTAGAAACTGAACATTATTTCCAATTCAAAATTTTAAAGTATTAAGTTTTATAGGTCTAATGTTTATATAATTTTTATTCTAATGTCAGACTTATGACTTTATATCTAAATTTCTCACAATCATACTTTCAAGTGTGAGTTTGTACAAAACCCTAAATACATGTTGCAAACTTTTATTCTATTTTGAAAGTATTTGATTCATAAATTTTTTTACTTGTATAACATTTTTTACATACGGACACCAATTGTTGAATTTTTTAAAGTCTTTAATATTCACAATCATTTATTAGTTTTTTATTAAAACATAAGAATTTTTATTGTGTATCTGAAAGACAATAAATTCATCAAACATATTATATCACTGTCTACTATATTTTTTTAGTTCACATAATGATTTCTTCAATTTTACAAATATAATCCTCTTTACCTTTCACCTTAAAACATTTAAGTTGACGCATAAGAATATCTTAATCAACATAAGAATCTTTCTTATAGTCAAATAAGCTTTTGTAGGATAGTTCGAGAGAGAACAACATTATTATATCTTCATCTTATACCCTAATGCCCAAAGCTCCCTCAAGATAGAATTTGAGCTCATCAAAATTAGCCTTAAATAGGGCACCCTCCTTCATTCACACAACCTAAACAACCTCCTCTTCAATAAAAGCTTGTTACAAATTAACTTTGTCATGAACAACTTCTCAAACTTCACCTATAATGTTGCAAAGTCTTCTCTTCTGCAACTTCATGAAGAACCTCATGTGACAACAACATAAGGATTATAAAATGAGTCTTTTCTTTCATCTACTTTATAATTTGATGCTCTATTTGTGACATGTTTTTGAAAACCTGTCATACCTCTTGTTCCTTAATCAAGATCCTCATCCTGATTCTTCATAATTTGAAATTGTTCTTCTCCTTAAATTTCTCAATATTGGGTGTCATGGTTATCTTTCTTTCAAAAATCTTGATCACAAACATGAAACAAGATCAAAACTAACTCTAATTCTAGTTTATTGAGCAACACTAAAAGTTGAAATGTAACAAAAAAAAAAACAATATAATTGTGAATCACACCAAGAGATGAGAAACAAATAACTCACAAAATAAGATATATATAAATAAAATTATCTCGTTTACTAAAATTATTTTGTTGTGAAAGATACTTCATTGTATATACAACTAAGCTCCACAATAATTATAAATTAACCTTATATAAGATAACACAATAGTTATTAGTTAAAAATACATATTAACTACTAACTAGAATAATGTAAAATAATATTCACAAGAGTAATTAATTCATTAGAAGATCTACATTAATTCAATAAATGCTCATATTAACAAACAAGTTGTATTAACTCACGAACTACCCATAATAATAAACAAGTTTAATTAATCTAAGCCATACTCTTATCCTTAATAAACTTAAATGATTACGAGACAACTCTTCTAACTAACAACATGAATAATTATCACATGTATAATCCTAAAAGAGTTTAATATACCAAGATTTATCATACTTTTAGTTGTTTTATAATTGATTAGCTTATGGAATCATTCCATTTATTTTTCTCTCCGAACACTATTCTATAACAATGATCAAGAACAAGGCCTGAAGAAGAAAAAGATAACTAACTTAAATCAAAGTATAAAAGTAAAAGTGACGTAAATTGATGTCTGTACAACAAGTACTTCATATTATTATCATGTGAATACGAAAGTAACATATTTAGTGAAGAAAAGGGGAAAATTGAAGATTAGATGGAATGCAAAAAGGGCATTTGGACCCACAGCACTGAAAACTAGACACTGTATAGATTGCAAAGTTCTTCTTTACATTCATATATATGTCAATTGTCATGTGCTGAATATATTGAAAAAATATCAAGGGGACAAAAAAGTTATCACCATAGGACCTTTTTCAAACCGTGTTTGCACACAGTGACAACATTTCACGCCCCCATCCATTCTCCATCCGAACCAGCTGCGAAGCAATACAATCTCGTTGGTTCAAAACGGGGCGTACCACATTCCTACGAACTATAAATGAATATAAGTTTCATGGTAAATAAAAATAAGAAAATTAGAGTAATATTGAAGAAAAAAATTCAAAAATTCAATATTTGAAGATTTTAAATTAAAGATACTGTTATTTTTTTATGAGCCTAACTTACGTCTTATTGTTTGTGAAATTTTTTTAATATTTTTCTTTTCATTGTTAGGATTTGAGTGAGTTTAAATTTTATCTTGAATAGAAATCAGAAAGTTAAGTTATATAAAATGACCCGCAAACCTAATTTATTATGTTTTGTTTAGATGAATAGATGGATTTAAATGGATTTAAGAAGATTTGAGAGAATGAATTAACTTATTTGGATCAAGGGATAGATAGTGAGATTTGAAGAAAAAGTTAGTGAGTGATTAATAAATACGATATTTTAATTTTAAATTGATAAAAGTGTAAAATAACAAATTTATTCTGTCTTTCTTTGACTTTCTCTACACATATAGAAGGGACATCTCTCCTAAATTCATCCTTTCATATCTCACCAAATACTTTCATCCAAAGAAATTTAATTCCACAAATCTCTGTCCATCAATCCCAATCTATTGTAAACAATCTTATCCAAACACTATGTTAAAGTTTTGAGTGGGTTGAAGGTAATTTCCTTCCGATTCGATGATTTGTATAAGTGACCGACTAATTTAATTCCTGATTTACTATCTTTTTATAAAGTTATTGTAGGAGATCCCACGTCAACTAGAGCTAAAACTTTTTAATAATTTATAAGTGGATGCAAATTTCGTCTTATAAGTCAGTTTTGTAAAGTTGAGTTGGACTTAGGATCACTTTTGAAATACTATAACAAAATTGTTATTAAGCATACCATAATATTCACTATTAAACTATTATTAAATTATCCTTACATATAATAAGTTTCACAGTTAAGTTATATAAGTTTCGTTCCGGAGTTGTAGAGGAGTTTGTTTGACTTAGTAATCCAATTAGGTAGTTTGTATAGAAAAAATTAAAATATACATATATTACGGTACGGGGGAGGTGGAGACAGGGACAAGATGCAACCAAAATTGAGTTTTGATTCATAAAAGATTTTGAAAATTGTAATAAATGAGTTTTCAAATTTTATTTTTCTCATAATTGAGTGGGTACGCATCGTTGTGGAAAGCAGTAGCTGTGGTTAAGAAAAGGTTGAAGACACTCTTTTTGTCCGAACGTGTTGTGTTTGTGAATAACAACCCAATTATTAACGCACATAAATATCCAGTAATTAAGTAGGCTCCAACCCTGCGCGGACAATTTTGTCTTTTCACCAGCCACGCCATATGGGATACATCGCATTCACCTATGATATCATATAGGGATATTTAATTGTAGCTTGGAATTAGAATAAAGTGCTTCTCAGCTCATGAGCTCCACCTGTTTGGCTCAACATAAGACAAAGCGCCAGCGTTTAATGATAACGGGTTTGTGTAAGAGATCCGATCAACAGTGTTACGTTACCACATGTGGTTTCTACCAATCGCGTTTGCCAGCAGAAAACGAGGTTTGGAGAGTGGAAAATAAGCTTCAAATTGTTGGACCAAACAACCCTTATCTACCACTTCTTTAATTTTCCTTCCCTTCATCACCTACACACTTGACTTCATTTTCTTTCCTATTCTTTCACTTTCAAGGTACTCTTCTCTCTCTCTCTTTCTCTCTCTGTCTCTCTCTTTCTGTCTATTAAATTCGGTTATTGATGTGCGTAATGTGGAATCGCTTATCGTCATTCGTGTGTGACATGTGAGAATTTGTTATTGGCTTCTGCTTGTTCGTTGCTTATGGCTGTTTTCCGTTCAGGTTGCTATATGGATTTCCAGGAAATTGAGTTTGTTATTTTTTGATGAAAGGTTCTGTTCCTTACGGAATCGGAACCGTGGAATTAATTGCCTAATCGTGTGATTCTATTTACTGTTTGTTGTTGAGTGTTTTTGGAGTGTTTGTATGTTTTGAAATTGAAGGTGTGCTGAGTTTTTCAGAAACTGGTTGGTTGAGCTTTGAGTTTGGGTGGTGTGGTAGGGCTGTGTTAAGAAATTGGAATAGCACTTATTGCTTGACTGTGCGATGGTGTTTATAGCTTTGGTTTTTCAATCCTGAAGGACGTGAACAGAGTCTAATTTCAGCAACTCTTTTCGGTTTTTGGCATTTTCTCTGCTTTTTTAGGACTCGTCACCTTACAACTACTCTATTTTTTGTTGTAATTTGTGTTTTAGTCGCTTTATATTTTGTGAAATAAACTGAGTTTTCCCATGATTTGGTAAAATGTTGTAAATTGTTCAATTTTTCAAGACTCTCTGCAGTTTGAAAGTTTACTTTCCTAGGCTAAGTTGTTCTTCCATTTTATGTATGCATATTTTGAATTTCATTTTTGTTTGGTTCTCTTAACTTTTATCAACTTCCATCTATTCTTTTGGTTTATATTGTTGTAGTTGTGGTGTCTGTTTAATTGTTTAATGTTTCCCGAATTAAGACTATTATAGCATATGATTTGGTCTGGCTATTTATTTGAAGGAAGTAGGGTATTTGTCTCTGCTTTTTAGAATTAAATTTGCTTCTTTCTATACTCTCTTAAGCTCTCTCCTAGGCGCTTGATAATTATTATTTGTCCCCCTTTTTACCTGACATGAATGTGGATCTTTTCAGGTTTGTTTGTTTATTGACATATATCTAATTTGTTTTATTTTTGTGACTCCTCTTCTCTAGTCAGAAGGCCGAAGAGTTTCAAGGGTCAAACTCTTGGTAAGATTTCCTATATGCAACCTCTTGTCTTGTAGCTGTTGAGAATTCGGGATAGTTATAATTCTATAAGGAAATATTCCTTTTGATCATTATGCATGTCTGGCCCTGTGGCCACAGTTGATAATTTGGATGGAGCACTTTCTTGTGCAGAGAGAACAAAATCTCTTGATGCCATTTCTGAAATAGACCGTACATCTATATTGACTAACGGTGAAGCTGGTCATTCCTCTGAAGTTGCTGGATTTAGAGTTGGGGAACTCTCGCTTCCTAATGGAGAATCATATTGTGGGTCCCTTCTTGGTAACATTCCAGAGGGTCAGGGTAAGTATGTATGGTCAGATGGTTGTGTATATGATGGTGAGTGGAGACGGGGGATGAGAAATGGATTTGGGAAAATACAATGGCCTTCTGGAGTAATGTATGAAGGTGAGTTCTCAGGTGGCTATATCCATGGTACAGGAACATATATTGGCCCAGATAATCTGACCTACAATGGTCGGTGGCGATTAAATCTTAAACATGGGTTGGGTTATCAAGTTTATCCAAATGGAGATATCTTTGAAGGCTCTTGGATCCAAGGAACACCGGAGGGTCCAGGCAAGTATACCTGGGCCAATGGAAATGTATATTTGGGAAATATGAAAGGTGGGAGAATGTCAGGAAAAGGAACTCTCACCTGGGTAAGTGGGGACACATTTGAAGGGAGCTGGCTAAATGGGATGATGCATGGGCTTGGGGTATATACATGGAGTGATGGAGGCTGCTATGTTGGGACTTGGACAAGGGGTCTAAAAGATGGCAAAGGAACCTTCTATCCAAAAGGTAGCTGTCTTCCATCAGCACAAGAAATATATCTCAATGCATTGAGAAAAAGAGGGCTGTTGCCAGATTTGAGAAAACAGAAACAGGTACATATTCATCACGCTGCTTCAGTTGATATGGGAGATGTCAAGGTCGGTGAGAGTCAGAGATTGAGTCATGTTTCATCTGATAAGCTAGCCAAAGGAAACCTGTTAAATCTGGAACAATCTCGCAGCAAAAATATTTCTCTTGAAAGGCGCTGGAGTCTTGAGGTATCTATTGAGAAAGTGATTGCACACGATTCAAAACTAGGATCAACAGATTCTATAGCCGAAAATGGAGATAAAGTCCCAATTTTGGAACGCGAGTACATGCAAGGTGTGTTAATAAGTGAGTTAGTTTTAAATAATAGTTTTTCATCAATGTCTAGAACGGCAAAACAGCTTCAAAGAAAACTTGCCAGAGAAATTAAAAGACCCGGTGAAGCAATCATTAAAGGTCACAGGAGCTATGATCTGATGCTTAGTTTGCAGCTTGGAATAAGGTAAAGGGCACTACCTTGACCTTTTGCACACACATTAAGGTTTAGTTGTAACCAAATTTAACAATGCTCTGTGATTTTTATTTCTGCATTTTTTTTTTGTTATTCCCACAAAAAATACAAGATGGATCCAAGTTGGAAGGAGTCCAGGCAGGCATGAAGGCACGTGATTAGAATTTTCATTTTCTTTTAAATGAGAACTTTTAAATGGATGGGGTTTTGTATTTATCAATCATATTAATGGTCAGTTTTGCCTATTAAAAAAAATGTGATTATTGAAAATAAAATTACAAATATGTCATTTTGGTAAAATATTTCAGTTTAGAAACAATTAAATGCTGAAATGGTTAATCATCAAAACCAAACACTCTTTTTACATCTATAATTATTACTAGTCAAGTGACAATTTTTTTTATTACTTGTCTAAATCAATAATTACTTTTGGCAACTTTCCCACACCAGAAAAAAGGAATTCCATTTGATATTGGGAATAACTTGACAATTGAAAGATGTTTCCTCAGTAAACAAATGTTTGCTTCTTAGCTATATTTCACCAATTTTCTATAGAACTTAGATGAATATTTTGTATTTCCTACTTCTATCAATGCATGATGACTCAAGTGGTAACCATAAACAATAAAAACACTTAATCTACCTACTTTAGAAGGAAAAAAAGAAACGTTATACTGGACTATCCATTATTGCTTTTGCTTGGATTTTAAAATAAGTAATGTCAAAACGGGTTCAATATGGCTAGGTATACTGTGGGAAAGATTACACCTATACAGAGGCGAGAAGTTCGAGCATCAGATTTTGGTCCTAGAGCCAGCTTTTGGATGAATTTTCCTAAAGAAGGTTCTCAATTGACACCTCCTCATCAGTCAGAGGGTTTTAAATGGAAAGACTACTGCCCTATGGTGTTCAGGTGCGTATTAACACTTGTTTAGGCTTATTTCTTTTGCGAGGCCACTGTATCATTCTGGTATTCCCTAGGTATGCATGTAACAAAATCTTGTTTTTCATATGCAGCTTTGGGTCTGGCATTACTCTATTATTAGTGTTTTGTATATCTATAGAGGAAGTGTTTATAATATTCATATCCTCAGCACCTAATTCAATAATCTGATTGGGATTTGAGTATTATGGGATGCCTAAGTGTCATATCAAGTAGTATAAGATACTTGATGCTCTTTAATACCTTTTTCTTAGGGTGGGCTCTAAGTGTTAGGTGCTTATCAATTGGCATTAGAACTGGTTGCCGATGTCTCGAAAAGGGTTACCTACAAAGGGGTTTTACCAATGAGGGAGTCAGAGTGACGTGTTGGTTAGCAAGAACATCTTGTCTTGTCATGCTTCTAGTTATTCTTCCAGGAATGATGAGTTTTTGCTCATTTCTTCTTCCTTGTTCATGTACTCACCTGTACTTGTACAACATATTTTTTATGCACTTGATTCTAAGTATCCATGTCAAATTGGCTAGTTGATAATTCTGACTTGAATACTATCATGAATAATTATTGTATTTTATATTGTGTAGGATCATCATGCATTCTTTTTAGTGATAAATATGGAAATAAAAGATAAGGAATAAAGCCAAAAATCACTAATCATAATAGAAATTGGCCTAAAACTTTTTACACTGTATAGCCGCCTTTTTCTCCTTTCTGTTTTCCTTTCAGTTTACTTGTGATTGTTATATATGACCTTGTGGCCTGTTGTAGGAATTTGAGAGAGTTGTTCAAGATTGATGCAGCTGACTATATGATGTCCATTTGTGGAAATGATGCTTTGAGGGAACTTTCTTCCCCAGGGAAAAGTGGTAGTGTCTTTTTCCTGTCTCAGGATGATCGATTCATGATTAAGACACTGCGAAGATCTGAAGTAAAGGTATTTTTATTTTATCCGTATCTTCTTCATTGGCATTTGTTGCAGTTACAAATATCTATAACGGTCTTGGTGGGGGCTTGTTTCTACTTGCTGTATTTTGTAGTTCAAAATACATTATACACATAGTACCTATACAGATACTGAGGTTGACATTAATGGAAATCTGCATCTAATAGTATTTCAGATTTCCATCCACCTGTTTGGCTTTGGCATTGTTATCCCTTAGCAGTGACGCACTTGCAACAAGGCTGATGATGACATCATTGTGCACTAGTGATGGTTAAATGTATCACAAATTATAAAAGTCTAAACTTGGGATTAAATATCAATAATAGGGTTCAAATAAAACAATATTAAATCTACACACACACTCATAAAACATAAGTTATATAGCATAGTCTCATTAATTCAATTCCGATTTTGTTGACTGTTTCAAAGGAGTTCCAGTTTCTGATATGTAGAGAAACTTGACATCTTTACCACATTCTTGATTTTTTGTTACTTTTTCCTTTTGAATTCTCTGTTTTTTTTTTTTTGGTTTGATTTGTGTATGATATTTTATGCTTCTCCTAACACTTATTGAATGTTGAATAAATTCTTGGAGCATATGCTTTCCTGCTTAGTAATGATATTTTAGTGTTCACTTGCTCTTCTCTACTTTTCTTTTTGACAATAAAATACAGATTGTATTAATTAAATTTTGAAATATAGGTTCTTCTTAGAATGCTTCCAGACTATCATCATCATGTGAAGACATATGAAAATACACTTGTCACAAAATTTTTTGGTCTGCACAGGATTATACCTTCCAGTGGCCAAAAGGTAATATGCATTTTTCTGCACCTGAATAGTTTGAGTATTTATCAATTATTATAACCTCAACTTTGATAAAAATGGCACCAAAAATTAAAAGAATTTACACCAACAATGCACAGAGATAGATGGTAGATGTCAAGAGAGAGAAAATGAACCGTGAATTTGTATTGATTACTAGTAAGTCAGAATCTCATCACTCAATGAGTTTCCAAAACCTGCCACTGCAGTAATAACATTGCTATTTATGCACTATAATTGCCTAACTGACTGACTTGTGGGTCAGTTAGGTTTTTGTTCTAATTTATTCTAGAGTATAGTTTAGGAATAGGCCTCACGTTCCGGACAATACCTCTCGAAAAAGATCCACCTTGTCATCAAGGTGAAAATGAGGAAAGGCTTGTTTTAGAGGAGATGCTGCTTCCCAGGTATCTTCACAAGGAGGGAGGTTGTGTTACCTGATCAAAACTTCTAAATCATCCATTGCTACCTGTCTGATATCCAACACTTTTGCTGGTTGAACCTGGAGCTCCATATCATCTGCTAAGGTCAGGGGTAGAGGTCGAATAAACTGTGGTGGCTGACTGCCTTCTTTAGGAGAGACACATCAAAAACCAAGTGAATCCTATTATCCTATGGTGAATTCGGCTTATCTACTTGACCAATTCTATCCAAAATCCGAAAAGGACCATAAAAACTAGGACAAAACTTTTGGTTAGGTCTTTTAGCCAGCCAGAGCATCTTATGGGGCCGTAACTTGAGAAAAACTCAATCTCCCACGGTATACTCCATGCCTCTCCTATGCTTATTAGCCTGCATTCTCATTCTGTCTTGGGCCTTCAAAAAATGGTGACTTAAATCACCTGACAACTCATCACATTGTTGAGTTAACTTGTTGACCTCTTCCACTTTTAAAGGAATGGTTGTCCCTTTCAACCAGGGTCAAGTGTGTCCATACAATGCTTGAAAGGTGTCATTGCACTAGACACATTGTTTGTAGTGTTGAACCAAAACTCTACCCAACATAACATATCTGGCCAAACCTTTGGTTTAGTTCCTAAGTACAACATAAATAAGCCTCTAAGCGTTGATTAAACACTTTTGTCTAGTAATCTATTTGTGGATGGTATGTAGAACTGTAATTCAATTGTGTTCCTGGTCTCTTAAAGAGTTCTCTCCCAAATTGGCTTATGAAGATTGAATCCCATATTTGATACAATAATAGAGGACAATCCATGTAAATGAACCACTTCCTGAATAAAAGTGGCAGCAAATTAAGCTGCATTAAAAGGGTGGCCGAGGGAAGTAAAAGAGCATATCTAGTTATCCTATCCACCATAACCAAAATAGTGTCCTTTCCCTTAGCTCTAGGCAGGCCCCAATGAAATCTGTTGAAATATCTGACCACACTTGTGAAGGTACCAACAAAGGATAAACCAACTGGAGGTGATGCTTCATACTTGTTAGTTGGTAGACCTCACAACTGCTAACGTATTCTTTTATTTGCTTCCTTGTACCTTCCTAATACACAATTGTTGGATATTCTCTTCGAGGTTCTAAAGAAAATAGAATGACCCCTGCATATCTATGAAATTCTTCCAGTAGAGATGGGATGGAGACTGATATCTTGGATAAAATAATTTCCTCTAGAAAAATAATTGTCCTTCTTTTAACACGAAACCTGCATGTCAATCAGGGTTTGCAATCAAATCTTGCATAATAGCTCTTAAATGTTCATCTTGTTGAACCTCCTTGCCCCGCTCTTACCAATCATCAAACTTCAACCAACTAATACCGTTGAAATCTTCCTAGAGAGTGCATCTGCTGCCATATTTTGTTCTATGGGTCTGTATCATACCCAATTAATTTGGTGGCCCGTCTGAGTTGATCACCTGTTAATAGCCTTTGATCCTGCAAAATTTAAGATTTGTGATATGTAACAATAGTGAAATGATTGCCCAACAGATACTGCTTCCATTTTTGCACTTCTTGCACCATTGACATTAGTTCCCTTTCATACACAGATTTGTCTTGGGACTGTGTGGAGATAAGGCTTTACTCCAAAAAGCTAGGGGTCTCCCCTCTTGTGATAATATTGCTCCCAATCCTTTACTAGAAACATCTGTTTTGATAGTATATGGCTTTGAGAAGTCTAGGCAAAGCTGTAATGGTTTGCTTAACTGTCTCTGTCAGAAAAAATGTTTCTGATAATATTCTTAGAAGAGCAATTGCTCTTAAATACAATACAAAAAACTTAATAACGGAAAATCCTAATTTATGGTAGACATTCTATCCCTATAATTCAGGATCAATGATCCTTACAATAAATATAAAATATACTCTCACTCAGCCTATTAATCCTCCTAATTATGAAATGCAATTAAATCTCCTAATTATGTAATTAAAATATTACTTGCAGCATAAATCAAGGGATTCTGAATGTCTCAAGCTTCTTGAGCCTCTGAATACCATTTGAACCTACCTTTTTCAACAATTTAGTTAAAGGGTTTAGACATCATATCCTTTCATGATGGGCCTATAGTAACCCATAAGGCCTAAGAAACCCCTCAAACTTGTAATATCCTTAGGCTTTGCAGAAACTCCCATGTAATATGCCCCGATTACTCTAAACTTCTTTGACCAAATGTGCACTTATTGATCTTCAATTCATTATCACTCAATATTTGGAGCACTTGTGTTAACCGCTCCACATGAGCTATTAAATCCTTGTTGTATATCAGGATATCATAGAAAAAAAAAAAAATCAACATAAACCTGTGCAAATAGATTTTAAGCATGTCATTCATCAAGTTTTGAAACATGGAGGGGGCATGAGTCAAACCAAATGACATGACCAAAATTTCATATGTCCCTCATGTGTTCTAAATTCTGTCTTCTGCACATCTTCATCCCTCATCCTTATTTGATGATAGCCAGCTTTGAGGTCAAGTTTTGAAAACACTGCAACCCTCAATAATTCATTCAACAACTCTTCTACAATAGGAATAGGGAACTTGATTCCAATGGCAATCTTGTTCAAAGTCCTATAGTCAACATAAAACCTCCAAGCACCATCCTTCGTTTTTACTAATATAAGGGGGCTAAAATACGGGCTTATGCTAGCTTAATTATTTCGTCCTCTAGCATCTCCTTACCTAACTTTTGAATATCAGTCTTTTGATAATGAGGATTCCTGTATGGTTACAAATTAGGAATTGTTGATCACTCCTTCAATTGGATTGCATGATCCTGCCTCCTTTTTGGAGGGAGTCCTTCAGAGAGAGTTGAAACACTTCTGGAAATTGATGCAACGCAAGGTCCACATCTGTCCATAATGGAATTCTTGTGAACCTCTCAAATTGATCTTGGGTTGCAAGATTCTCATCATGGAACCAACTAAGTGCCATCATTCCAAAGAAACCAATACCGCTTTCGTCTTCTCTTTCTCTGATGCTCCTCTAATTCAGAAGTATCTCTTCAATTGATGGGCTCATCCATGTACACCTTCCAGTGATCTTGCAACTCCAATCTAAACCTTCTTTGCTTCTGAATCTGTTTTATCGCTCCTCTTCTTTGATTTGTTGTTCTTCAAGCCTCCTTACCCTCTCTACATCTGATTATCCATCTTCTGAACTATGTTTTCCATCATTTCTCCAATCCTCGCAATGTCTTTGTTAGAATCTTGATTCTGATTCCAGCATTTTCTCTACATTTCCATTCTTCCTTCCATTTTCTTTTTCACTTATTGAAGTCCTCTACTTGCCTCACTTGCTTTAATTCTTGATGACCACAACTCCAAGATTGGAGCTTTGATTATACAAATGGTACCAAGAATTAAAAGAATTTATAACACAACACAGAGGTAGAGTTAAAGAGAATAGAGAGAAAAAAAAAAATGAATTGTTATTTTGTATTGATTACTAAGAATTCAAGAGTCTTAACACTCTCCCAAAATGAGTTTCGAGAAACCTGCTACTGCAATAATTACATTTCTAATTTATACACTAACTGTCTAACTGATTGAGTTGTCGGTAGTTGGCTTTGTTTGTTGGTATTTCTTCTATTCTACACTTTAGTAATAGGCCTCATGTTCCTAACAAACTTGCATTTTAATACTTGCAATTCCCGAATGCCATAAGGACAAGATTTTTCACAAAGCAAATGCACCTCATCAAATATTTGAACCCATCACGACTTAACGTCTTGCAAAATGACTTAACAATCTTCATTAGAATGCTAATATTTATAGATAATTCTCTGTTTTGCAGTTTCGCTTTGTTGTGATGGGAAATATGTTCTGCACAGAATTAAGGATCCATAGGAGATATGATTTGAAAGGTTCATCGTGTGGACGTTCTTCAGACAAGATAGAAATTGATGAGAACACCACTCTTAAAGATTTGGATCTGAACTACTGCTTTTACTTGGAACCATCTTGGCGGGAGTCTTTATTGAAGTAAGTGATACTATATATTTTCTTTAATTTTGCATTTGCTTTATGTTTCTTCTTTACATAAAATATTTTTTATTGCTAGGAATATAAAGAAAAAGGTGGATAACTTACTCTTTGTTTACAAAGCAACAAAGAACAAAGCAAATAGAAACAAATGTGTATTTCTTTTAATTTGTACATGTAGGTTTATGAATCAAATGTCTCTTTCGGTGCTCCGTTGACACATTCTAATATTGTATAGAATGAATATATACAATTTTTAAGGAACAGGTCTTTTTTGTCCCCCCTCCCTATACAGATGTATTGTTAGTTAATAAAAATAGGAATTGCTTGTGTTTGTTTGAATTCCAAAATTGTCTAGTGAGTTTACCCAAATTTTATTATGTACCACGCTTTTTGTTTCAAAATTGAATATTGCCTCTTACCGTCTTGGTCATACTCATTGTGCAGGCAAATTGAGATTGACAGCAAGTTCTTGGAATTACAACAAATAATGGATTACAGCCTCCTTCTTGGTGTTCATTATCGAGCTCCCCAGCAGCTACGTCCATACAACCAAAGTAGAACTATAGATGGATTGGCAATTCTTGCAGAGGAAGGTGGGTATTTTGATCCAGTCTAAAAAACTAATGATTTGTGATTTGCCTTTGTATGGTTGGTATTTATTTTGGGCAGGTATTTTTAAGTATTTATATTGAGGTGTCTAAGATGTTTTCATGCATCAGAATGAAACTAATGACCTGGAACGGAGAGACTATAAAATAATGCTATTCCCCTAGTTATTGATGTGACTAGTAGACAATATAAACATAGGTTGTTTTAGTTTCATTAGGCAGGGTAGCGGATGAAAATGAGGGCTATTTCTGGAAATTCCTTTTTCTTATCCCAGGTTCTATTATGTTTTTAGTTGTTGATTTATTGGTGAAAATCTCTTCATTTTTTCTCCACTCAAATTGTTCAACAAGTGGCATTTGAGTTGATGGTTTGTCTTTGTGACCACCTAAAATAAGTACAATATGAAATGGGTACTGGATTTAAGGTTCGTGAATCCTTTGTATCAAAAGTCTTTCTAATAGGAGTCTCAGGAAAGTGTGTCTGGTTATGGTAAATGACGATACAAGTAAGATTTATTACTAAGGTACAATTAGAAGTCACCACTAAGGTACTTGTGGTTAGAAAATGTTTCAGCTCAAGGAGGAATGTAATAATGTAGAAGAGATTTACACTTGAAGGGAACTTCATCAATGTAAGGAAACAAAGAATTATTTTATTGATAACAAACCCACCAATTACATTTTCATTACCTCTATTTGTAACAACCAAACTTTTTGAATAAGGAAATAAAAATGTTACCATGCATGAATAAGAAGATTCTAAAGATATTTTCTCCTAATCACTATGGAGATATTGGAGATATTTTTGTCCTAATAATTTTTTATTTACAACACTCTCCCTAAAGTTGGTAAATAAATATTGACCATTCCCAACTCGCCTGCAAGATCCTAGAGTTTGAACCGATGAAGACCCTTAATGGAAATGTTTGATATCTAAAGTCCTATAGGAACAAGGCTTGTAACTACAACACCTCTGTCAAGATTATCTTTGATGAAGTGTGTCAATTTTAATATGTCTGATACCATCATGTTTTCCTGGATTATTGGCGATACTCATGGATGATTTGTAACTAAAATATAATTGCATAGGGATGTCATCTTTTATTTTCAGTTTATCTAGTATGATTTTCATCTAGAGTCCTTCACACACACCTTGAGCAAAGGCTCGAAATTTAGTTCTGGCAATTGTACCATGTATTTTGCTTCTCAAGGTTACCATACTTTCTCCAAGAAACATACATACCCAAAGGTTAATTTTCTATTAGTAACAAAACCTACATGGTCTGCATCAATGTATATCATTAGGGTTAAAATGTCTTCTTTCTTTGACTACAAGTATTGAGGAATTTTGTCAACTAGTTGCATATGTCTTTATCTAGATCATGCATAAATTGGCTTACTACACTAATTGCATAAACAATGTTTTGTCTCAAAATAAATAAGTTTTCCTACCAAATACCTCATTGTATCTTTTCTATAGGAGAACTCTCTTCATTTCCAATTTTATGATTTTGTTCGATAGGAACTCCTAAGGTTCTGATCTTAACTTACCTGTTTCTTTGAGGCAACCAATTACATATTTTCTTTGGAAGAGGAAAATCCCCGTTTTGGAATATTCTTTCCTAACTTCCAAATTAAACAATCTTCTTGCTCTGAAGTCAAAGTGGGTTCTTACCTTTTTTGACATTTTTCACCAAAGAATTTGTATTCTTCTTCCTTAATGTGGGTTGGTTTGGTCCCATTTGTGATGGTCATCACTTAGGTCTTGAGCATCTTGTAAAAATAGATATGATAATGATAAGAATAAGAGCTCCTATACTTCAAGTGCTTTCTCTCTCTAAAGCGGAGGTTGACAAAAAAGATTTTGTTTCATGAAAGGTGACATCAATCATTGCTTCGATGATGATAATATTTGTATTGCTTTTTGTTAGAAGGATAACCAATAAATACACATTTAAGAGCTCTAGGATCTAATTTACTACTATGAGGATTATGAGAGTTAACAAAAACAATACATCCAAATACTCAACTAGGTAAACTTGACACTAGAGGAGAAGAAGGAATAGAAGACATTAGAGATTCAATAGGACTAATGTCATTTAAGAAACAAGAAGCTAACTTGTTGATAAGGTATGTTACAGTTAACACAACTTCTCCCCGATAGGTTTTGGAAACAAACATTTGGAAAAAGAAGGGCTCCAGCTACTTCTAAAAGATTATGATTTTTCCTTTTTGCACCCCATTTTATTATATTGTTTACACATGCTAGTTCATGAATAGTACCATTATCAAACAAAAATTTGAAAAATATTCACATATTCAATACCATTATCATACCTAATTCTTTTGATGATTTTTCCAAATTGATGTTGGACAAGAAGGAAAAAGTTAACAAAGACTTCAAAGACCTTAAAACCTTTCATAATTTATGTCGATGTGGCACAAGTGCCATCGTCAATAAAAGTAACACCATTTTGTGTAAAAGTAGATTCTAAATGGGTCCTCAGACATCAAAGTGAGTTAAGTAATATGAGAAATTACTCTTTTTACTACAAATGGGATATGGTGCACAATGATGCTTTGACTATTGACAAATATCACATTTAAAAGACTCTTTGGTAAACAAACAAGGGAATAAGGATTTATTAAGGTTGAATAAGGGATATCTAAGTCTTCTATGAGGAAGCCATATTTGGGAACTTATCCATGTTTTAAATGTTGCTTGCTGGCTTATAGTCTTTGTTTTGTTTTGGTCCTTGGACTCCAATAGATATAACCTACTTGGCTCCTTAGTAATTAAAATCATCTTCTTCATGCTAAGGTCCTGAAACACAATAGGAACAGAAAAAAAATTACTAAAATATCCAAATCTTCTATTAGATTTTGTACATAAATAAGACTATTGGATAGTTGTGAGATATATAAATCATTCTTTAATATGATTTTAAAGTTATATTCTGGTATATGCATATGGATACAATATCACTATTTGCAATTGTATTGAGTTGTTGTCTAGTGATTTTGACGTAACGAATTGACGAATATAAAAAATGGAGTCATGTGATCAATCTTTCTTTAATCGAGAATCCAATTACCTAAGACACAAGACCAACAATTTCGAATGTACTCTCACCTTTCATAGATAGGATATATAGTCCAAAAGACTTGCTCATCGATTCAACCATTGTTATCAGACGACCACATTCTTTCTTATAGGCTTCATACTAGAAATTGAAAAAAGAAATACACAAAACAAAGAAGTAAAAATAAGAACCTGTTTGGAAAAAGAACAAAAACAACTCCGATCTACTCAAATCAGAGCCAAATGGGACGTTACCACCCCTTGAATTAGGAGGTCCTGACAACATTATTCGTCATGGCGACAGCTGGCCTACCATTGACCTCAATGGCAGCGGTGATGGCTGTTTACTTAGTTAGGAAATAGGGCTCCGAAAATCAGGAGCTTTGACGCCAACTTTAATTATGTAAGGAAATAAAGAATTACTTTTTTGATAAAATCACACCAATTACATTCTCATCATCTCTATTTATAATACTCAAACTCTTTAAAGTAAGGAAATAAAAATATGCTAAAATAAATTTGAAGATTCTAAAAATATTTTCTCTTTATCACTATAGAGGTATTATGGATATTTTTATCCTAATAATCCCATATTTAGAATAATAGGTTTGGCTTATGTTTAGATTTTCTTCTTAAACTGTAAGTCACGATTATTAGGAGCAGTGTATTATTAAAACTAGGTCTGGACTGGCTGATCTGAAAGGAACCAGGTCCTTGGCCAGTCCAGTTGAACATGCTGACTCGTTTTCAGTCAACTCTTAACCCAGTGACTGTTTTTTCCTTCTTTTTTTTCCTCCTTTTTTTCCTCTCAACTTTATAGTTTTATTCAGATGCCTCATTTGGTAGACATATGATCGGGGTTTTACGCTACTATGGTTAGGCACCGCAGCATTTTAGAAAGCCTTATAAGCCTATCTATTTGTTTATCTTGTCATTATGCTTTCAAGTTTCAACATGATTTATATTCTTGCTTTTTCTACTAGAATTATTAATCACTGAACTGGTTAATTTAAAATCTTCATTAACAGACCCTCTAGAGGATGAAGCATCCAACTATCCGCAAGGTCTTGTTCTGGTCCCTCGAGGTGCCGGTGATGATAGCGTTGTTGTAGGGTCACACATCAGGGGTAGCAGATTGAGAGCTTCAGCTGCTGGTGACGAGGAGGTGGATCTACTTCTACCCGGTACAGCGAGGTATGGTTTCTTCAATATTTTTACTGGTTTATTTAATGTTATGTATCATTTTCAACATCGTAGTGGTCCTTCTATCCTATTTTTATGTTTGATCCATACACCTCCCAATTCGTTATCACTTGTATGTTCATAAAATATAAACAAAATTGGGATGTTTGACACTTCAACCTTCAAGGATAATTGTGGTGGGACTAAGAAATGATGTAGTCATTGCCAAAGGATGCATACGTGCTCCTGTTTGAAAATTAATTCTCGTTAATCTATCTCAATCACGTATGAAAAGTGATTTTGAAAAGCTAAAAGCTGATTGATAAATTTCATGCTGGAGAAAATACATGTACACTGCCACTCTTCGGTGCTGGAATCTTTATGAATCCTAAACCTCTGTCATGCTCATTGCACATTGATGGACTTGTTAATTACTAGAATATTATGGGCTGAGGGTTTTTCCTACTTATGAACTTGTTTACAGACTACAAATCCAGCTTGGTGTGAACATGCCGGCTAGGGCAGAGCAGATTCCAGGGAAAGAGGAAGCGCAAATGTTTCATGAGGCTTACGACGTCGTACTTTACCTGGGTATAATTGACATATTGCAAGAGTACAACATGACTAAGAAGATTGAACATGCATATAAATCTATTCAGTTTGATTCATTATCTATCTCGGCGGTAGACCCTACATTCTACTCACGTCGCTTCCTAGATTTTATTCAGAAAGTGTTCCCACCACATGAAATGGCAGGATAAGTGTGGGGGTTCAAATTCAACCACTCTATTTAGAGGCTGAACATTGTTGCCACATTTCCTCCATCTGTGCATGTTGTATAATTGACTTTTTTTGACACTATGTATAATTGACTTGAATCTGGTTATTATAGATATGCTAAGTTTTAATTTTCATCTTTTCTTTTTAAATTTTTAATTTAGTCTTTTTAAATTTGAAGTTGACTAAGTCTAGTGCCCTTCGCTTAACACAGATTTAGTTATATTATAAGAGTATGTCAAGTGGAGGGTGTTTAACCCGTTGCTTAACAAAAAAAGTGTGCCTTATAAGAAATTGAAGTGGAACACATCTTTGTGGCAACAGGAGTTCCTACAATTTTAGCAACATTACTTCTACAAGAAGCGCGTGAACTAAAGATATTTTAATAATTTAAAATAGAAACGAGTTTGGGAATCATACTCTTTTCCAGTCAATAGGAAAATTTCCTAAACAAATTTTAATATTATCTATTAGATAAATTTATTTGTCATTCTTAATATAAATATATGAAATAAATTAGCTAATAAAAAAGTGAGTCGAATTGAGTTGTTGAGTTGATTCCTTCTTTGTTGTGGATTAACTTTTGTGTGAGCCTGATTTATTATAACATCCCTATTAACACATGAGGATGTCTAGCGTATGTTCAATTATATAAATCCTTAACTTATTAAATAATTTAAAAAATTGATTTTTTCTTTTCTCTTTAGTTCTTAATTTAGTCTATTTTGAAGAACTTTTTTTCCTTTCACAATTTTTTATTCTCTCTATCGAGAGTTCAACTCATTAGACATCCACTAAATTAATTAAATTTTTAAGATATTTTTCCTCTCAATATTTATAAAATTAATAAATATTATAATTGTCATAAAATTTTAATTATATATAATTATTATATAATATTATGTTCTCTTTACTATAATTTATATTTTTTATACAAATTATTTAATTAATATTTGAAATAATATAAAAATTTATATCCAAGATAGGTTAGTATAAATTCTTAGTTTAGAAACATGGATAATCAAACCCCTCACCTGCCTGCCCCATTGTCATCGAGGGTGCAAGTCTAATCTAAAGGGCGATAGGGCATTGAATTTGGATTGTAATGGGAGATAAATGTAATTATTGAAAAATATCAAGTTCAAACGCCTAATTGTACTTTTAAGGAATAATAATAAAATATTTTTCACTTTTATTATTTCAATTAGCTTTTTTACTAATTTGAAATCCTTACCTACGGATCAATTTGAAGGAACAAATAACATTGATTTTGGGCCAAATTAATTTTTTAAATACGGCATTTCCTTCAATTCATAGGTACAATTCATGTGAACACATTCGAGGACTTACTTACGAAAGGCCAAAATTTCTAACAAGGGGTAATTGATTTATACTTACCTATTGATATATTAATATAGTATGAATTTACATACGGAACATACGCTGTTGGTCTTAATTTTTCACCCTCATTCGATTACCATTGTCCAAAGGCCACGTAATTGACATGTTTTATATTAGTAAAAAAACTGTGGATCAAATTCCATATAAAGTCTAACTATTTTGATACAGATCAAGTGAATTTTTTAAAATTGGACTGATTATTGAATTATTAAATGACATGTGCATGATCTTGACTCAATTGTGATTGAATTGATATTAATAAATAATAATAATAATAACATTATTTGTCTCTATTAAATATTATAAATATGTATATTTAACTTTGTTTTTACTAAAATTTTATTTCAACCGGATACTAAATCAATCATTACTTCTCGATTTTATTTCATAACATTGGCTTAAATTACAATTGTAATATTTAAACCATTTTAAATTTTATAAGTTTGTAATTGAATTATCTAGATTTGTAAATAATGTTTAATTGGGTTTTCGTACTGTGTGTTGACCTTTGTCAAAGTAAAATAACATATTAATGACCCACGTTATTTTATTTTATTTTAAATCTTTGTATGTTTATCTGAGTATAAATATTTCATGCACTGATAAACAAATGCAAGTATAAGATCCAGTTGGAAAATTTACAAATTTAAGGATAAAATTATAATTTTTGAAATGTGAAAAATTCAAATTACTAATCGATCATTTTTACCATTAATATTTGTTTTGAAAAGGTAACACATAATTTAATGATTTTCATACTTCGAAAAAAATTTAGTTGCACTAATTGAAGAATTGCTTAAATTTGATGGTGAAGTAAAGCATTCCAATCCCAATGCCTTTATCACAATCACAAGTGGTACACAGACTTTGACAAGACCCCATAATTCCAGAAAACGACACCCCCAAAAGGTTGGAAATTCAAACAATAAAATTAGTATTAAATATCACACCATAATATTAAGTAATTCCATCTACTATAGAGACTATTATTGCATGTCTTCTATATGTTTTCTTTTTCATTATATAATTCACTACATCAAATATTAATCTCATTCATCTGAATTATTTCATGATGATTGAATAAGGTTTTCTAAACATTCTTTTAGAAGTCCTATTTTACTATTCTCTGTCACAACTCATCATTTTTTTGCGTTGCTATGCATGTTTTTATTATTATTTTAAAGCATGTAAAAACCTTGAGTAAGTCTTATTTCCTTTTATAAATATATTATAATGGCGTGACTTTAGTAATTAGATTTAAATTAACTTTCTAAAGTATTTAAACTGACTTATTTCAGTTCTTAAATTTTAATTGTATGGATTGAGTCTTTCAAATATAACAAGAGTACAATTTTAAATTTTTTTTTCAGTTAGAATTGACTGATATAACATTACCTTATAGAAGTATTTACACGATTAAAATTATGTAATTATGATATATAAAGACTGAATTGACAAGTAAAATATAAAATTCTTACGGATAAAAGAATACAAGGAATTTAAAAAAAAAAACTTAAAATATCTAAAAATTTAATTGATATCTTTAAGAAAAATTATACTTTCACACCACTATGAATTGCACATTCATTTAATACTAACTTTATTTGATAAAATATTATATAATAATAAAAAATAATAATTTATTTTAATAATTAAATGGTTGTATTTTATTATCAACACTCAACACCATATCTTTAAATTTTAAGGAAATTAAAATCACATCATACACATTGGACGAACTAAAAGTAGCCAAAAATTACAACCTCAAAAAAATGTTAATAAATGCCTACCAAATTAATTTCACAGTTGATTAATTAATTAATTTCCGTTAAATGAATTGTAAAAAAAAAAATTGTATAGAATTTACGTGAGCATTAACAAAAGTGACAGAAGAAGAATAATTCGAAAAACAAAAAGGTTGTCATATAAAAAGAAATTAAGAAAAGAATATATACGTTGTTTTGTTGTGTTAGTTGGTGTGGCGTGTAAACTGATTATTGTTCGTTAACTCAGCCACAGGTAGCCGTTTTCTTTAGCTTCTCTTTCACTCTCTCTCTCTCAAAAGTGAAAACATGAATGAAAGATGCTGCTAAAGTTATACCCTCTTCTATCATTACAGGCTACCTTTTCTCTCTCTCTTCCCACTTCCATAATATAGCTTCCTTTCTTTGTACTTTTCACTCACAAAGATATACATAAATACAAACACAAACACTTTTTTGAGAAACACTTCATTGTTGTCATCATCATCATTCAGAGAGAGAGAGAACAGAGAATGAGTTCTTCTTCTGGTCAGAGCAGTGCCTATGATCTCTCCTTCAAGATCTTGTTGATCGGTGACTCTGCTGTGGGAAAAAGTAGCCTCCTTGTTAGCTTCATCGCCAACTCGGTTGAAGATATTGCCCCCACAATCGGTATTCCATTGCAGCCTTTAAAAAACCATTCTTTCTCACGCTTGCACCTACGTTTTTGGACTTAACCATGAAAATATCACGAATTTTTTTGTTTAAAAGAATAAAAAACGGAGAATTGTGAACTTCTTATGTGGGTTTTGAAGTGTGCTGTTAGGGACCACTTATGACCGTTTTGAGTAGCTGTTTTTTTTACCCTTTCGAGTGAGAGTCCTTCTATGTACTATGTTTTCATTGTCTGTTATTATCGAATCATTGGTCCCTCGGGTATTGAGTTTGCTTAATACTTTGGTTATCTGATATCATTCTGTACAAAATAACTGTTCAATTTTTTGTTTTTTCTATCTGCTTTTATCAGTATGATGTGATGTAATTCTATTTGTTCTTATCTTCTGTTGTTCTGTGTTACGTAGGTGTTGATTTTAAGATCAAGGTGTTCACAGTTGGTGGGAAGAGATTGAAACTGACCATTTGGGACACAGGTAATAATTGCTTGAATATTTAGGTGCTACACTTGTTCACATGAATTGATGCAAACTAGTATATGAAATGTTCCTTTTATTGTCCATCTGTTGAATCATTTTCCCATTGACATATATGGTTGATTGAAGAGGCAATTTCATGTCTAATAATATTACATGTATATTGCAGCTGGACAGGAAAGGTTCAGAACGCTAACTAGTTCTTACTATAGAGGAGCGCAAGGAATCATTCTTGGTATGTTAACAAGGTTTTTGTACATTTTTTTTTTTTCTGTATCGGACTCACTGTAGTGGTTCCAACTAGGACTGAAGCCATTGATAGTAAGGCTTCTGAAGCCACCAGTTTGTGATGAGTGAGATGATTAATGAATGTTTTTGAGCCATTAATATCTTTTTTTTTTTTCTTTTAGTTTATGATGTAACGAGAAGAGACACCTTCACAAACTTATCAGAAGTGTGGTCTAAAGAAGTGGAACTCTATTCAACTAATCAGAATTGCGTGAAGATGCTAGTTGGAAATAAAGTTGACAGAGTAAGTTGTGTTTTATTCTTGTGCAATAATATATGATCCAAGGAAATGAATCGGCCAGTGATTACTGTGAAATCTTTCCACAATGAAGTGTTTGAAAATAAAAATTATGAAATACAATGAAATATGTGGCTGTGAGTTAGTCTTCACTCTGCATTAAGAAAACGAAACACTAGACTTATGCAATCAGCTTTTATAGAAGCTCTCTGATCTAAGTAATCTAACAATGGAGATACATAAATTGATTTTAACTTATGAAAGGAGTTCAATTCATTTTACCCTTTAATTTTCTTCAACTGTAAGTACTAGAGAAGATATAGATAGATGAATGCAGTGGTAGGAGTAAGACCTTGGACAAACGCTGTTATGTCAATTCTCAAATATGAGGCTCCTTTCATACAAAAACTTTATAATTTGGAGCAATGAACTTTAATAACATATACTTCTCATGAGTTCCAGTTCTGTTATGATGTATTTTGTTGAATAATTTATTTAAAATTTGATTTTTTTCTAAGGATTCTGAAAGGGTTGTGACTAAAGAAGAGGGTTTAAAACTTGCCGAAGAGTTGGGATGTCTGTTTTTTGAATGTAGTGCCAAAACTAGAGAAAATGTGGACCGATGCTTCGAGGAACTTGCACAAAAGGTATTAGTTGAAGCATACTATTTATCAATTGATGTTTGTTCCATGTATACAATTTTTCTTTTTTTTCTATTTAACTTTGTTGTAGGGGAACAAATACAGTAACTTAAGTATAAAACACATTTTTGCATAATAATAAGAAGAAATGGAAATCAATGTTTTGTTATGGCAATTATAGTTCTTGCATAGAGAGGTTTTGCATGTTAGATTATTTAGTGTTCATTCTTGAGTTGCACGGAGAAGGGAGGCTTATACTAACTCTGTTGAGTTTTTGTATAATAACATCTCAGCATGTTCAAAAAGATATCAGTTACAATATTATTTGCCTAATAGCATCCTAAGCATGTTGCAAATGGTCTATTGCTAGTGCTTTTATTATGAGACAATCCACAGAAGTACCTAACTTTTGTTTTGGGATCAGTAAGACTAGGTTCTGGAGGGTGAATTCTTGATCTGGGTTCAAGAAATATAGCTAATATTCTAAAAAATTTAAAATTTATTATAAGATGTAATCACCAGTTGGAAAATCAAAATAATGTTGAAAGATTGGAACTGTTATTTGTGATGATAGTGTTGCATGAATAAAAGTTGTATTGTAAATAATTTGCTGTGCATTGGTTTTTCATAGATAATGGAAGTTCCTAGTCTTATGGAAGAAGGATCTACAGCAGTGAAAAGGAATGTTTTAAAGCAACAACAGGAACCCCAAGCATCCCAAATTGGTGGCTGTTGCTCTTGATTGCTGCCATAATTGGTCCCTCAGCTGTACATGTTAACTTCTTACGTAATTTCTTCTATTCTTGTATTTTCTTCACTGAATTAATGGGCAATTGGCAACAATAGTGCCTAGTAGCTTGTATAAATTTCTGTGTATTCTGTTATTGTTTCTGCCCTAAAATTGATCTAAATCCAGATATTATGCAATTGCTGCTTTGTGTGTACCTCTCATTTTACATGAAATATCATATGAAAATTCTCTATTAAAGGCGAAAAAGGCAAAGGAAATTAAAAATCTGAATAAAGAATGAAAGGAGATTTTATTCATTTTGTAAAGACAATTCTAATTTGTTTCCGAAAGCGGAAATCTCATTACATATTGTTCTGGAATAGTCTTTTTATATATGTAAGAATGCTAAATTGCTTTAGGAATATTTTTGAATGAGTATTAATTCATTCTGGAATGGTTTTCCTAGAAAAGAATAAAAATTTTAAGAGGGCGCATCGAAATTTGAAAAGCGCTTAAAAACAATTGGGAGGTCGAAGATGATATTTTGACGGTGCAGGAAGAAAAGATCCATTTCTTTTGTAAACACTTATTTGGCAAAAAGCCCAACTCTCGTCCACCTTGAAAACAATCAGATATATAATAATTCGTTGGTTGAGCATTGCATTCTGCACTCTCAGATACTCATCTTCCACCCTTATACAAATTAAATCTTCAATTTTATCCTTAAAAAAAATATGTATTTTAAATGGTGTATTTTAAAAGGTTTCAAATCTGAAATATATTTTAGAGCGTGTAATCCAAAATTTTAAAATATATTTCTAAATTAAAAAATACACTTTTGAATTTAAAAATACAATTCAAAATATGTATTTTGAAATATATTAATACATTTTAAATTAAACATTCCGAAATATATTTTTAGATCTGAAAATAAATTTCAAAATATGTATTTTATAATATATTATCAGATTATATAATACAAAAATATATTTAGAAAATATTTTCTGAATCTAGAAATACATACAATTAGAATATATTATTTTCAAAAACAGATTTGTTATTTTACACCCTCATATGAGAGCAGGATTAAAAACATGGGGCAATGCCCTAATTTGTTTGGCTATTAATAATGTGTCAAGTAAAACTTATTCAACAAAAAATAAAATTTCACCAAAAATTTAAGTATAAAGTTCTCAAATTAAAAATAAAAAATACCAGCTAAGTTTTCCTACTGTGTTTGGACGTAAAATGAAAATGAGGAAGAAATATAGAAAAGGAAAAATTGAACAGAAGACAGAAAAATGAATACATATTTGGGTTGTTTAAATTGAAAAAAAAAATTGATAGAAAATAAAAATAACTAAAAGTATTTTTTTATTTGTTTTACGGAGAAATGATAGTGAAGAAATTATGTATTACGCCCTCACAAAACTAATGCATAATGTGCCAACAGATTAATGCTGTTTTCTAACTATTAATAATAGTAAGAGCCATATATGTATTTTCAAAATATTTTTAACTCGTTAACAAATCTTCAATGGGTTAAGAGGTTCAATATGTTCAATTGTCACTCAATGCCATAAAAAAATCTATTTTTTGGCATTTCCAATTTTTATTAAAGGGTGTACAAAGTATGAATTATATTAATTTAATTTAACTTTAATCAATTGAATTAATGAATTGTATTTTTCTTTTTATTTATTTATTTAACCACTCAATTTAATTATAATTGAGTTCAACCATTGTGTTAAGTTATTAAAAATACTATCAAATTTTAATAAAAAATAATTCAAAAATAAATAGACATTTTCAATATCTCTTGATTTTTAAAATTTAAAAACAATACTTATAACAAATACACAATAAAATTTATAGTAAAATTAGTATACAATTATATACTCGGTCAGATTCATGAATTATAAACAAGCAATGAAAAATCAAGAAGTATACCTATCCAGTCATAGTTCACAAATATATAAGTAATACGGGAATCCTCCTTTTTATCTCTGCAATGTTAAAAACTCCAAAAGATGTTCCTCTCAAATAATTTTGATTTTTGAATTTTGAAGAAAGAGTATAGTGTATGTAATACAGATTATATGGTCCAAAAAGTGTAGCACCTCTCTTTAAATGAAATTAAATACTTCTACTGACCAACGTCATAAGGCGATTAACATGCCATGGCAAGGGCGGCAGCTTGAAGCAAACTCCGAGCATCTGTGTTCTGATCAGGTAAATCTGCCGGGGTCTGAAACAATTATTTTAGAAATTGATGAATAATAGAAATGGGCAATTCACAGTTATCTGTTTAGGTTGAGAAACATTTTCTACTTTTACTAATAATTGTAACATTGTCACTTAAAAAGCAAAAACAATAAAATATTTTGACCATTTCATATAAAATCTTTGAAAGGAAGAGCAACGTGAGCAGATAATATTTTTAAATTACCAGTAAAAACAAAATGTTTTCTCAAACCAAAAATCCCCTAAATTTCTTCAAGTTTTCTCAAACAACGTGGACAGATAATATTGCAAATTACCTTTCCGTATAAGTTTTCCTTTGTGGAAGATGCCCCATTAGACAGCAACAACCTAATTACATCAACATGCTCACCTCTTGCTGCATGATGGAGAGGCTGAGAAAATAATCACAAAACAATGATGGAGAGCAAATCAGGAGAAATTCATCAAACATGATAGAAAGACAGTTACGGATAGGAATGCCTATTGAAATTGGCATCAAGAAAGTAGCCATGTAGGAACTCAAATTTTTTTTGAAGGGTTAAGAAATACCCACAGTATCACCCTCAGAATCAACTGATTCCAGCATTCTCTTTATATGTTCTGCGTCATTTGCTCTGTTTAGTAGCAGTTGGACTATCTCAGTAAATCCTGTTAAGACCATTTAAAGAAAATGACATTGAAATTCTTGCTCTCAATAAAAAATATAAGTTAAATTTATAGAACAGATTTGAGAATCTAACTACCTCCAGCACAAGCATCATGCAAAGGAATTGCACCATCTTCATCCTTAGCCTCAATGTTCGCTCCTCTTTCTAGTAGCAGCTGCAGTTTAGCAGACAAGATCAACAATTCATGCAATGTCCATACAATTGGAGTAAAAAAAAATGCAAGAATAAGCAAAGATAATATACCTGGACACAAGCCAAATGGCCATATAAACATGTCAAATGAAGAGCAGTATCCCCATCCTCCACTGGCTCATCAATACTACCAGTCAAGTTATCTGCAGTATAAGCAAGAGGGTAAGCATCAACAGAAACGACACCCAGTATCAGTACCCAAGTGAGGATAATTTTTAAGATATCTCTGCAATTTACCCATGTTTGGAAACATGTTGAGAAGTAAGAAATCACATCACATTCACTAAATAAACATAGAAGCTATTACTAACAGCTTCTAACTAAGAGGAAGAACCACTTCTGAAAGACATGAAAGCAAACAAACCATACGTCAATCTTCTACAAAAGTTAAATTTTTGCTGCTAATATACCAGACAAAGGACCCTATCAAATTCAAAAGCCATGAGAATTAAGGCTTTAAATTGCATTGGCAGTCGCAGTTTCCCAACAATCCTCCATATTGAAATAAATCATCAATTTAGTCCTATGACTCTCTCCTAACCGGTCCTTAAAGTAATGAAATAATATGAGTCGTCCCTAGAATCATAAGTCATGCTACGTAGTCTTTCAAGTATTGCAAAATCCTTCAAATTAGTATATCAATGTTAGTAAAATATTTCAATATAGGGATTAAACTAATGGATTTTCAATACTTTAAGGACCACATTAATAGTTTATTCATGATGCGGAACATTCCGTTGATGCAGCCACTGTTTACCCCAAAATCCTAATGGTTGCAGCCGAAATCGTGGATGTAGAAACTCTTTTAAGCCCTTAATGAAAACACAGAATTGTAGCTAAGACACTCAAATTCTTCTTTTACAATTTACCAGAGGGTGACAAATATTTATATGGACAAACTCGTAACTCTCCATGAATCAATTTTGAAACAGAAGATATAAAAAAACTCATTCTCTAGTTTGCTAGGGTTTGGATTGAAGTTTGAAGAAGCGACAGAAAGGTTGCAGCAGGGGCAGGTCAGAAATCAATTATTAGAGAGTTATGGAGATACAAAAAAAAAAAATAAGAGGGCAGAGAGTGACGGAGAGAGAACCTAGAGCGAGGCGGAGAGCGTGGACGTCGCCGACCTGCGCGGCGGCGGAGAGGTCGCGGAGGTGAGGAGGGGTATCGGTGTAGTCTTCGACGAGACCTTCTTCTTCGAAAAGGGCGTTATCGTCCAATTCCTCTTCGTCGTCGTTCATGCCGTTGCGCCTCCCTGGAACCGCCATTGATCTTCTTCTCCTCGGTGGCGCCGCCGCCAATTCCTCTCAGCACACAGTTTTCGGAAGTAAAAGAAGTGCGCTGCGCAGTGGTGGGGCTGTGTCACGGTACTTTCTGTTAGAGTGAGACGTGAAGGGTTTAAATATTTTTTCGGCTTTTTTTTATTTTGTTCAGTCCAATTTTCTATCTCTTAATTTTTAAAAATACAATAATATAATATTTTAATATTCGAAAAAGTTTCTTATTTTTTTTTAAATATAACAGTTGTATATTAAAAAAATTAAGAAAATTAAGTAAATATTTTGTTAATATTAGAACAAAATAAAAAATAAGATAAAAAAATTATAAAATAAAAAAGGTAATTAATTCATATTTTCCTGATTTATTTTTTATTTGATATTACTATGTTAAGTTTAAGATTTAGGTAAAGAATCCATCATTGTCAATTTCAGAAAGTGAGTGAGCAATTTTTAGAGACCATAAATTAAAACAAGAGACTAAGGATTTTTTTTTTATTTAATATTTACAATTTGGTAGTTCATTTTTTATATTCATACACATGAGAGTTGATGGACATGTATAAATGAAGAACCTCGAATTATTTGTATGTTTCATTTATCTTTTTTAAATTATATTTATGTTAAGTAACTTAAATTATATGAGAAGAATTTTGAGATAGAAAAAACTACTACTTCTTTAGAAATCTCACCTAATGATTCCCTGATCAAATATTTGAAAAAGAATATTTGGGTCGAATATAAGGTGTGGGAGACAAATTGTCCATCCCAAATTTTTAGCAATCCAACTTAAGATTTGGGCAATTCCAATTCTACTAATTTAAGTGAATAAAGTTGTCTTCAAAAACTTAAAATTAAAAAAGAGTTGAAAAGTTAAATGCAAAGAATGAAAATATGAAAACAATGGCACCACTAATTGTTTAACTCCTCTCAAATTCATCAATGTCACTACCTCTTAAAGATCTTGATGTTGTAGTAAGCTTTTCTTATAATGTCTCACGACAAGTTATAAAAAATTAATATATTTGTACAAATAATAAATTATTCTTTTACTTTTATTATTGCAACAACAACAAAAGCTCAAAAACTCAAATAATCATCAAATGGTGAGTAATCACGAAAGGGTGATACTATTCAATCTTAAGAGAGAACTTTCAATTCTTATTATACTAAATAGACCCTGTGATGTTATTTTTGAGAATTGAAGTTTTTGAAATTGTTGGTTTTTTTTTTTTTTTGAACTAAAAGATATCTATTTCCTCATAAGAAATTCAAGGAAAAGTACAACTATGGAAGGAGAGATAAGTCGAGTTATGCTAAAATTACTAGTTAATAACCTCATGAACACCACTTCTTACTTATAAAGAAATTTATTTTCTTAGACTAAAGCAAACTGCTTTGGTACTACAATTTTGCATAATTGGGAAGAAATAAAAGAGATAAGTTGTTGTGTGTTCTACAAACTATTTCTAAAACTTGGCTATTTTTAGAGCAGGACAAATAATAAGAAGATAATTTCAAATTAATAAATTTGATTTCATGATAAATTACCGATTCACCAAATGATATAAGAAAGTTAACGTACCTTTTTAACAACAATGACGGAACTGAACATTGAAATGTTAGAACTATGGACTTACTGTTGAATTCAGAGAGGGTTAAAAATTATATATATGCAGAAAAAGTAAATTTGGTTAATAATACGCATAAAATTATACTCCCCTGTTTATATGTAACGTCTATAACCGCTAATATTTGAAGAAAATTGAAGAAACCAAATTATTTCAAAACTATTGCTATTAAATCTATCCCCTCCCGATCATAAATTCTTTAGGTAGAAAATGCCAATGTATTTTTTTGGACACGGACACTGATTATGATATGCAAAAGTTGCTCTAGGTATGTTATTTCTAATTATGTCTAAAAGCACATTTAAAAATTCCGCACTATTAATTTTACCAATTCTAAATAGTACATTTTTTTTTTGTTCCTCGTCCGAGTGATTAAAATCATCCACATTCTCTTTGAAAAGTTCACTAGACGACATATTTAACTCACTTTAAAAATTAATTTTTAATTGTGAATTTTTTTAAAAAATGTCACGTTAGATTTGAAAAGTATTATCATGTTCTTATATTTTTTATAGATATATTTTGAATTAACATGCTAATAGGTATTTGACTTGTAATAATATATTTGAAGTGTTTACTTAAAAAAAAAAATTAAATAGGGAGTAAAAAATGTATCCCCTTTACCTCACAAAAAGCATATCCTCTACCCAAAAAACTGATACTCATACCGGCTATGTGTTCCCCACCTCTCAAATTAAAAAAAACAAAACAAAAATGTCTTTAAGAATTTATATAAAATTAGAGCTTTGTCAATGATAAATGACAAGAAAAGAGATAAATCATTTTTATTAAAAGACCAAAATATAAAAATTGAATTAAATTATAAATATTGAATTTAATATTTAAAAAATATATAAGTAAATTAACATTGTAAAGAAAATTTCATAGATTCTCTCATATTTACCTAAATTAAATAAAAATGAATCAAGAGGGTTAAAAATATATATATATATATAAACTATTTAAACTAGAACTTTTCTCATGAGAACAGGAAAGAGTCAAACCTATTCCTAAACTCGTTTTATTATCTGGTTATCTTATATATAATTATTTACAGATACATATTTAAGAAATATAAATTAAATAGTAATATTAAGTATATAATAACATAAAATAATCGAATACATTAAAAGTCAATCTTTTACATAATATATATTTAAAATGGAAGAGCCTTATTCATTATATTCTTAACCTATAAATTCTGAAGACCTTCCTCTACCCATGAATACACCAACTAGAATCTTCATGTGAAGTGGAATATCACACAGTGATGTGTATATACATGTTATATATATATATATATATATATATATATATATATATACGAACAACATGGTATTCTCACCATCAAACTCGCCTTGTGTCTTGTCTACGCTGAAGCAAGATTGTCAGACAATGTTCCCTTAATAAAAAAAACTAAACAAAATTATCATCTAATCATTCATATATTTTCTAAGATGCTAGAAGGTGACGAGTTAGTGTTGCAGACAAGTATGCATTCTTGCATAATTGAACATGTTTAATGTGAAACTCGCAATAATTTAGAAGGGTTTAGCTACGATTATTTAGCAGTGAAGAAGATGCTTTGCTTTAAGGGTCTAGCTGATGCTGGCGTTGGTGTTACGTGCCCCTGACAAACCCTCCATTCCATTACAATTCCTTACGCTAAGAATCTCTCTTACCCTCTTATATCCATATACTCTATACCTCTATTCATTACTCTACTCATGCCCACCGTCCATGCACGTATACTCCACCACACTCCACTACCTTTTTCTTTTCATTTTCTTCACTAATATGCTTTTCTTTCTAAACAAAATTAACATTCTACATCCAAGAAAATATCATCATGTTAATTTTGTTTAGAAAGGAAAGCATATAGCCTGGATTTATTTCAGATGAATATTTTTCATACTGACTAACTGTGAGATTTAGCCTGAACTCATCATCAAGTGACAAAGTCGAATTACTACAATTGGTCTGTTTAATAAAGATGTTACTAATTCCGGGTTCAAATTAATTTATAAGGAGAGGAAAAGAAGGTGGTTGACTATTTGTAAGATAAATACTATAAGGTTCTTGATGTGAAAGCCCCACTTCACACAACCTGTTCAAATTTTAACGTGAAAGAAATAACGAGGATAATAATGAGGCTGTGTCGTAATTTATGGTAGTAGCAGGCTAGCAGCTAGGACTCATGACAGAGTCATACTCTCTCTCTCTCTTTAGATATATAAAATATAGAGTGCTTTTTACCGACACCAAATGATTGGGAAAGACTATGAAATATGAATCACATAATAATGGTAATGCATATATGCGGCGTGATTGTTGGATATTATTGTCCACTGAAGTAATGACAAATGTACAAAATAAGTGGTGGGTCAACTGCACATGAATTCCCCTTCTCAGCAAGTGCATGTAGCTACTAATAATCATCAAGTCGTGGCTGCAACAAGCTAAAATAATAATTAATGGTACAGGATAATCTCGCATCACAAGTCATAAGGATCATGTACAACTCTAATCTATTTCTACGCCTATTTCTTAACTCATTAATTATTAATCCCGTTGGGTGCAAATTAGTTTGAAAAAAGCTGTACATGCACAATAAAACAAGGAAGCTAGCTAGCTAGCTATCTACATGTTAAGAATGAACAGAAACACTACAAGAAAGGGAAATATTTAAAAAGGAGATAAAAAAAAAAGCGAGGTGAAAGTTGCAAATTCTGTGTGGTTCCAGGCTTGCAAACCAATCCTCCAGAAAGGAATCGTTGAGAAAAAGTAATGGGTTTGCTTCAAAGCCAACCGAATCTCACCCCTTGCCTCACCTCCTCATACTTCACATTGCATCTCTCTCTCTCTCTCTCTCAATCTGATCTATAATACACTTCACACCCTTATAATACATTAATATTCTCCTATATCTATAATTTCCAAGTTAGAAAAAGCTATAGACTGGGAAAGCCAAAACACGGTTTTGTACCGTTTCAATTCACGGGATGTGCCTTTTGCCTCTTCCTCAAACCTTTTCCCTCACACCAACCACCAACATATATTAACATCACTCTCTTTCATTCTTCACACACCACAACAATATCACAACAACAACAACATGCAGACACAAGAGGAATCACAAGTGCTTTCCAAGGATCAGATGAAAGGCAAGTGCAACAAGCGTCAAAGGGCACCATCCCCTCCTAGGTTTGCCAAGCCTACTTCAACCTCAACTACCACTAACAATTCCATTGATAGTGCCACAACCTCAACCACCACCAACACCCCAATTGAATCAATAGAAGAAGAAGACATGGTGAATTGTCTCATCCTCCTAGCCCAAGGCACACACCACGCCGCAGCAGCTACACCAGATCAAAACTTCAACTACAAAAAGTCAACAAACCCTCGAGTCTTCCGGTGCAAGACTTGCAACAAATGCTTCCCTTCATTCCAATCTCTTGGAGGACACAGAACCAGCCACAGGAAGCCCAAGCACAACAGCACTGCTGTAGAAGCAGTTACTACTTCTATTAGAGACAGTGATCCCACCACAAGCACCATTCTCTCCTTGAAAACACCAAATAGGGTTAATACTTTGACTAGCACCAGCACTGTCGCCACGAGAGTTCACCGGTGTTCCATCTGTTATGCCGAATTCTCATCTGGGCAAGCCTTGGGAGGCCACATGAGGCGCCACAGAAATCTTGTGAATGCTTCTTCAACGACGTCAATGAGTGGTGATGGTGGTGGTAGCCAAGAATACCAAGGAGCAAAGAAACCCTTGAATTTGGACTTGAATCTTCCAGCACCAGAGGAAGATCAAGGAGAATCCAAGTTTTCGTTTCAGCAAAGAGAAAACGTCATTGTATTCTCTACTTCTTTGGTGAATTGCAATTACTGAAGTTGTAGTCTGTGTTTTTCTATAAATTAGCCTCACAGAGGACTATTGATCAGTGGTAATTGAACATACTTTATTTTATTTTTTTGGTCTGAATATGTATATGGGATTCTTTCCGTTCATTCTATGGCATAGAACACCGAGCTAGGAAACGCTGGCTTGTGACCAAAGTAGGGGTGTTATTCTGAGAGAACAGAAAGTTCTATGGCATAGAATGAAAATTGAATTCATTTATTGGCTAATAATTAAACAGATTTCTGTACGTGATTTAGTTTAATCTTTTGTCACGCTGTTTATTCTTTTAATTTAAAATTGTTATCCTTTATTTTTTCCGAATCTGATGGATTATGAAGATGCATGTGATGACCAGGAAAAAAAAATCATCTTTTAATAGTAACCTTGAACACGTATTCACCCTTAGAAAAAGGAACGAAATGTGAATGAAAGGAAGAAGAATAATAAATTGTGTACATAAAAGTGAAATCTCACTTAAAACCAGTGCTAAATTAGTGTAAAAAAATCAGGATAATCAATTGGCAATTTGGCACAGACTAACATGGACCACCATCCAATAAATTTCAACGTTTTGAGTTAATCTCAACCTAAGATGATTATGATGTATCCTTATATTTCAACAACTTCATATTTGAGTTACCAGTGTGGGCCATTTCTTACTGCAAAATAAGTTATCCCCACTGATCTTTCTGTTTTGTGGTTGTGAATGGTTGAACGACAGCAGGAGCATGACAACGGAAACGACCGCTTGATTTAGCCTAGAATCTGGCTTATCAATTGGGTAATAAAATTGAAGGATATAGAGAAAGTGTACGGAAGCAAACAAAAAGAGACTTTGATAGGAGTTTTGACCAACAAAATAAAACCACAGACCAAAAGGTTTGAATTAGTTTGTTTGTGCCTCCCATTTGGTGCAGTAGAAAGTTTAGTTTTATGAAACTGAGAATAGAAGGAGAGGGAAAAACCAAGAAAAAACTTATTTTAACGTCTTAGGTACTGTACTTAGTCTGTCTTTTTTCTAGTTTCAACGCGTTCCATGAATATGATAGTTAAGTCTTTTTTTTTTTTTTTTTTTTTTTTTAAAAAAATTTTATATTTTACCATTTTTTTTTTTTTTTTTTTTTTTTTTTTTTTTTTTTTTTTTTTTTTTTTTTTTTTTTTTTATTTTTTTTATT
>Ga0099824_1000961_pt1 | contig 38451 bp, 15 predicted proteins | sample SiratrowhiteBW_FD_76837 | JGI IMG/M metagenome (GOLD analysis project Ga0099824, IMG submission 76837) | Root nodule microbial communities of legume samples collected from California, USA - Siratro white BW | ecosystem: Host-associated > Plants > Roots > Nodule | place: USA: California... | reverse complement strand
ATATTAATATATAGTATACATATAAAAAAAAAAATATATATAATTATATAATATATATATATATATATATATATATATATATATATATATATATATATTAACTACTTTGCATACATAAATTTGATTGAAGTTTAAATATATTTGAAGCATGTTATAAAAGAAATAAAATAGATGCACATTAAAAGTGTATTAGTTTAGTTTTATTTTATTTCAATTTAATCAAAAACATCAATGGTATAGTGAAAAAAATTATTTTTAGTTGGATTTGAAAATTGTTTTAAATTTTAATTACATTAATTTTAATTGAATAGTAATTTTATTTTAATTCAATTGATAAGGTCAATGTCATAACATAACAAAACTATTAATTATTAATTGAGTTTTGAAAATATTTTAAAGTTTAATTGTATTAATTTTAATTGAGTGAAGTGGTATTAGCATTGACAAGACATAAAAAGGTAAAATATTAATTTCATTAATTTTTAATTAAAATTAAGTTTGAACTGTATTCATTTAGCCAAAGAGATTAAGAGTTACTACAGGAAAAAAAATATAATCACACATTTTTTACAATTTTATTTAATAATCCTTATAATTTTTAATTGAGTGAAGTGGTGTTAGCAATTATAAAACATAAAAAGGTAAAATATTAATTTTATTAATTTTGAATTAAAATTAAGTTTGAACTGCATTTATTTATCCAAAGAGATTAAGAGTTAGTACAGGAAAAAAAATATAATAACATATGTTTTACAATTTTATTTGATAATCCTTACAATTTTATGGTTTTTGCAATTTGTGGTGAAATTTAAATAGCATATAAATATATATAATCCTACAATTTTACCTTTAAAATCTTATTAATTAATGTTATTTAACTTTTCATACAAATATTATCTTAAAAGATAAATGCTACGAGAAAAATAATTTTGAAATAAATTTTTTAATATTTTCTTCAAAACTAGAGACATTAAAGCAAATTAAATATAATTATTCGACTAAATTTAATTGATTTAATTTTATATTGTTTTTATTTTAGCAATTCAATTATGAAGTGGATTAATTTAAACGTATGACTACTTATTAGAAAAGTATTTCAAAATAAATATTTTGAATTATTATAAGATAACAATAATACTTATACATTCATAAATGATACTTTTATCTTCTTCGATTCTAATTCAATCAACTTTAAAATACACGATAAAATATAAAAGTTTTGTATAGCAAACTTCTCAGAAGAATGATGTTATACTATATATCTACTATATAGTTAGGTTTACTAAATTTTAAATTCTTAAACATATTACCTAACTAAATTCTAACTAAATATATTAAATAAAACATAAGACAACTCAAATACCTAACTAAACTTTTATATACAAGTAGATTATACTTATAACGGTTTGGATATAATCTGGCTACTCTCATATTAGTGAACATCTTTGAGTTGAAAGGTTTTTATTTTAAAAAAATGACATGCAATATTATCAGTATATATTTACTGTTATATTTTATACTAACGTATTTTATTTATTATGTTCTGACCGTTCTTCTTAGTATTTAGGTGAAAACTAAATATTAGTTAATGTCTTGAAATATTGATTAAATTTTTTAAAATAAATTAGAAAAATAATATTTGTATTTTACATATCTAAGCTTAATCATTAAGTCATCTTAATTTTCAAAGTTGACACAAATCTCCAGGTAAATTGCTTTTCTTTTCTAAGGAAAGGTAAATTGCTTTCACCTATGCGTCGACACTTGTCTTTCATTACTAATTAAAATAATTGTTTATCTCAGAAGTTATTTATCTTTTCAAAGTTAGTGCTAAAAGTTTATTAAGTTAGTTGCTCTTGATTCAACAAACTTAGTTGCAACCTTCTTTTCTTAGGACTTTCTAAAACTTAAGATAATGTAATTAATGTCCAATGTTTTATGTTGATTTGGTGATAATTAACAATTAATTTGTGAATAAATAAATGATTACATATTTAAATTTGAATGATAAAGTTATATTTGATCAAGAGATAAAAATGGAGAAAGATATATAGTTCTCAAGTTAAATTAAAAACCATACAATTGGTTTAAAGATAATTGTAAATAAACTAACTAACTATAAATAAAGAAATAATCATTAAAATATATTATCTTGCTCGTATAGTTAGGATAATGTTGTTTAGATATATACATGTTATAAAGATATGAATGGATCCGATGATGATTCTTTTAATTCTTATCCAGAAAAAAAAAATCTTTTAAAACTTATCCCAAAAAAGGATTATTTTAATTTTTTCCTACTAAAGATTTATGTATAACCTCCTTTCTCAATTGATTTCACAATGAATGTTATAAATAATGCATGTACCACTTAAACAACATTAAATTTTGCCATATCCATCTTCTTTCATATCTCACTACTGTCCATTAAAAAGATTTGTACTCTATTATGATCAAAAAGAGAAAAATATATAAAATAACATAAGGAATATATTAAAATGAGATAAAAAATAATAAGAATATTACAAAAAAATAAATATAGTTTTTATTCCATTATAAAAAAATTAATTAGTCAACAGGTTTCTAAAATAGTTAAAATTTTATGAATTGGCTTTCAAACTATTTTTTTAGTTGGATCCTGGTCTTGTGAATTTCCTTATTGAATTTTCGAGACTTTTATAATCACCATCAGTTTTGAGAGTTCCAAAAATTTCAAAACTTGGTTTTCAGTTTATAAAAGATAAAAATTACTTTAAAGACTTAAAAATTCTTAAATAATTGTAAGCCTAGAGTAATTTCACCTTATAAATTATCATATGTGCTATTAATTTCATAAAAATATTTTAAAGTTACTATCTATTATAATTCTATTAATGTAATAATTTAAGTATGAATACTTGTAAATTTTTAATATGTCAGGCGATAACTTCTATTTTATTTTCTTCTCAGCACTATCTTCAATAATCTAAAGAACATTTTCTCCTTGAGTATTACACAAAATTTCTTTATTTCACATTATAATATACATTGCAGGTTTAGAATAATATCAGAAAAAATAATTCATTTTGACAACTAGCTTAAAGAAATACTCAATAAAAATAAGTGAAGAATTTCTATATATAAAAATCTTTCTTATAGTTTTCAACATAACCAAGTTAGAATTTAAAATTTTGTACATATCATCCAAACTTTACCGTTAGCCTGACCTAACGGTCTATATAATTTCCTCAGACATGTTAAATTTTATTATACAATATTTTACTCATAATTACATCAACAATAATGGTTTTATAGAAGGCACCAGGAATCTCTTTGGAATATCTTTATCCCTTTCTCTTTATATCAACATCTCATATGGTTCATCACTTACATTTTAAATATTTGAATCATGAACCAGGGAACCTATTATGGCGCTTGAAACATATCCATGAACTTTTTTATTTTCATTTTGTCAATATTCATGGACCATTTGTACTCTATTTCGCTTTGAACTTTTTGGTCATAAACGAGAGCTTTGTTTTATTAAAAATAAAAATATTATCTTTATTCTTTATTGAGTAGGGTCTATAGAGGGTCATCTTTCTAAGACTCCACCACTTTTCTTTTTTCTTCACTTGTTTCCCTCCTATCCTATCCCAAGTCATAAAGTTAAAGGCCAAAACTTTAGTTTGGTGGTTGGAAATTTAGTTAGTTACTTCCTCACTTTAATATAAAATTATTAAGAGTTAATATAACAAAGTTTTCTAGTGGTTGATTGAGTAAAATATTTTACAATAATAATATATAAAACTTATTAAATAATTATAAAAGTCAATCATGCTACCAATAAGTCAAACAATAATGTGAAAAAAAATTCTTTACAGTATAGATATATTTTAATTAAATTCAGTTTTCAACTCCTGAAATTTATGGGTTCTTTTTTCTATTTTATACTGTCATAATTTTTTATAAAATTAAAAGGTGTACTTAAAAACAATAAGTTGGGATAAAAGCGATATTACCTTGTCAAATTTTATGTATTAATACAATAATTCGTTTTAGAATATCTACGTATTAAAATAAAACACATCTAAAAGTGTGTTTTCCAGCAACCAAAACAAAACCTTATTCTAGGACACATAACAGCCTTTTGTCGAATTTTCTCAGAAAATAGAAATTACAAAATTGAAATAATTTTCAAACATCTTTTTGCTTTTCTGAAATTTGTATAATAGTTTCGGCTTGGGCTTGGGTCTGGTTTTTCTGTTGGGCCTGATAATTCAAAGGCCTCCTGAATAGGAGTATTTGTGGCTCAGGTCGATGAATTGCGTAATGAACCCAACCACGGCTCTGCCGAACCCCAATCGCCCTATACTCTTTCTGTAACATAAAATTAAAACCAAAACCTATAATATAATACAAGATAAAATAAAAAAAATAACATATGTTTCATACATTTTGATTCCAGCGATTATTAAGAAACATATGTTCTTAGTCTTTTTGATTTATAATTAGGACTTGAATATCAGAAAACTTGCAATAACTTATACAAACTAGTTAACTAACTAATACCCTTTTGGTTGTGTATTTAATTTTTGGTAAAAGAGTAAAAACATGCCACTTTTGATAAATATGGAGCCTACAACCACATTTAAACATTAAAATTCTGATAAAGCCTACAAATAGCATTTCAGAACTACCAAAATCGTATTATTTTTATATATAAAAAAGAAAAAGTAATTACTTACTTCAAAGAGAAGTCGATTTTTGGGAAGAAGCATGGCGATTTCAGGAGCCAGAACCACATGTCTGAAGAATAAATTATAAGAAAGCTAAATAAAATAAATTTAATCATAGAGAAAATGAAGCATATGGAATGGTTGAAATTACTTCCTGCACCCCTCAATTTGAACCTCCACTTTCACAATTTAATGATTATTTTTACCTTTCTTTAAATTGATTTCTCGATTATCTATTCTGTTTTTTTTTTTTTATAACACACCTTTCAGAATGTATGAAATACATTTTAGAATACGTTTTTTTCAAAATAAAATAGGAATTTTGAAACAAGATTTTCAGTAAGATAAAATTTCTAAAACACATAAAATGCATTTTGGATTTTTTTTAAATAAACATTTTGAAAAGTATATAATACATTCTAGAATGTAACTTCGAGAGTGAGTTTGTGATTTAGAAAAAAAAATTCATAAGAGATTGTTTTGCTCCTCTCCTTCTAAATGTAGTGTGAGCTACTATGATATCATTTCCAATTTTGAGGGTACCGGTTGAAAAATGGGGGGTGCATTAAGTAATTGTCTAGAATGATTTTGATCTGTGTACCTATATTCATAAGCATCATCGAAGTACTTATCGGAGTACCAGATTTCACCCATCCTCAACAATTGCAACTTTGGACAATTCAAACTGCTAACAAAAGTTTCAAAGTAAACAATTGAATAATCCAAAATAACGTGAATCAAAAGGGAAAATAAAGGGAAGAAAGATATTGTACATTGTAGTAGTTACCTGAGAAGTGAGAGTTGTGTAAGATAAGAGAGAAAGCTGTGCTGAAAAGAAAGGAAAGTTGTATATTATATACTGTAAAAATTATGCATGGGTAACAATATTTACAGAGAAAAGAGCTTGATTTCATCTGCATTTATTATTGAAGATCTAAACGTATTGAGATTCTATGTTATTGACTAAGACAATTATTTTTATCACTAATTTATGTAATCACAATTATGTTGGACTGATTTCCCTAATTAGATAACAGATATGCCACAGATTTGTTGAGTAATTTTCCTTATCACTTTAAATTAGACAGATTGGTCATTTGATTTTGTTCTATTGTTCTGTTTTACCCTATTAAAAAACATGAATGGTAGAGTTGTGAAAATGATCAATTACCTCATCTATCCCAACTCACATGATTGTTAAGGTAAAAGAGAAAAATGATTCCCTTATCAAAATAAGACTTGAAAGAAAAGGATTATCTGCTGTCAGTGCATACACTCTCTCCCTTTTTAAAGTAATATTTGAAAAAAAAAAAAAATTATAGCCTGTAGGTAAGAATTGAATGTATAATTCTCAAAGAAGTTTACATTTCAGTTTGTCCAACAGGGTTAAGTATCTTTTGATAACTATATTTCATTTTTTTAATGACTAGCTTAGTCAAACATAACTAAACATGATGATCAAATATTATGAAGACTTAAAAAATTAGTCTCACTCTGAAATCTTTTACTTTTGAAGTTACACTAGTAAGCACAATTTTATGAACTAAAATAAAATTATGCTTTTATAAAATCATTTTCACTTTTATCCACACTTCTTGTTAAAATACTTTGTTTTAAAAGGTTTTGTTGTGTCTAACTTTATTTAAAATGTGTTTTAACTTAATTTATTTTTACTTTGTGATATCTTGTCAAAACCAATTAATAAATACGTCTAGGTAGATGAACACCTAAAATTATTTTTTCTATTCTCATAAAACTGATATTATTGTCATAGTAAAAAGGGAGATTAGGTATAAACTAATTTTTATGACAAAAAGAAAGTTTTAATTCTACACCATGATCAAGACACTTATGTTTTGATGTTAATAAATAATAACATATTTTACTGTATTTAACTACTTATTTAAGTGTGATAAGAGAAAATTTTATTTAATTAAAAACACTTAAATAAATTAAATATATTATTTAAATGAAAACTTTGAGGACTACACAAAAATATTTAATATACATTAATATTCAATGCAGTTTGGAAGAGTAAGACTCAAAATAAGGTATAATTCTTATCTTTAAGACTAACTATGCTTAAAGCAGAAAATACACATATTGATAAGGTGAAAACTTATGAGAAGCAAGATAAAGATGACATGATATTGTTGACATAAAGTATTGAGCATATTACTTTTTAAATATTTTTTATTATTTAATTTGTAACTCTGTATGTTATATGAAACTTTATTTGATAATAAATTTTATAAAATAATACAAACATTTATTATTAATATTTTTCAGAATCAATAAAATTAGGGTTTTTTTTTCGTTATTTGTACATTATATAATTATTTAATGAAATACATTTTAAAGCAACACAAACATTTAGTATTGCTATTTATCAAAATAAAAAAATATATTTTTTTCAATATTTTTGTGCGATAATAATATATTTACAAACATCTATACGCACATCATTAATCAATAAAAAAAGTTAAAATATATTTTTTGTCACTTATCTTTTTACTAAAATTAGTTTTAGTTTTTTTTTTCTTTTAAGAGAACTATTTTAACTCTAAATTTTGAGTTCTTGTATTGACATAATAATTGCTTTTTATTATTTGAAACCCATTTTAACGGATTTAAACGGTGAATTTTCTCTCATTAAATTCAAACCATGAAACTTAAACAATGTTTGGTTAAAAAATAACGAATATAATGAAAATAACATAAATAATAATCTGACATTCAACTGAACATTTTAATAATATTTTTTTTTTTTGGGAGAAATAGTCAATGCCACACAAATATACAGTCACAATATGAAATTTTTATTTAAATATGTAGAATATATATTTATTGAGAAAAACTGTAAATTTTATTAACGTAACACCCTCAAAAAACTTTTTTAAAAATTGATTTTTATCTAACCGTTAAATTATAATATCATGATCATTTATATAAAATTTAATTAAAATTAAATGATGATACAAAAGTAATAAATGATTTTTTAGTATGTTATGGAAAGTAAACACTATGTGGTTTTTGATTTATTTAAATATAAATTTAAATAAAACATTAAATAATTTTAGATTAATATAATTTTTATATATGGTTTGAGTGAAAGTAACTTTTAATTTAACGTTAAGTTTAGAAAAAAAACATGACTCATTCTATTAATCATGTTTTTTCTCAAATATTCACTATAAAAGTTTATTAAATAAATTATTCATAGAAATTTTTATATTAATATAAACATACTTTATACTTATTTTGATTTATTAAAATTGATATAATATATATTTTTAAAATCCATTAAAATGTGAATCAATTAATTGTTATTCTAATATAAAATTAAAATTTGATAATTTAATTTAAAATATATAAAATTATCGGTATATAATTTATACTATTATACAAAGAGGATACATCTGTAACTCTTTTTTTGTGTGTCATAAGATAATTTTATCTTTAATAAATAAAAAATTATTTATTCATTTAATAAATTAAATAATTTAATAACTTTTTTATTTTTAAATAATTAAATAATTTTTAAATAACGTCTAAATACTTTTTTAATACTACTTCTGTAAAATTATCTGTATATATTTAAATTGTATTATTTCTATTTTCTAATTAATTCCTCGTAAAAATAATAAAATTATAAATATAATAGAACTATATACATTTTAATGTAATTAAAATCTAATTAATGAATTATAAATTTATTTTATACTTAATTATATTTTAAAATTATAAAAAGATAAATATAACTATGTTAAAAAGTAATTAAACACTATAAACTATTAATTATTATTTTTTTATGTATCTATTATTATTATTATTAGTATTTTCTTTAAATATATAAAGATAGAAAATGTCTTTGGTTCCACTGGTATTTAATAAAAATGATACATAAACTAATTTTTGAAAACTCTATTACATTATTGTATTTAACTTTTTATATTTAATTTTGATTTTAGTCGGCATAGTTATCATTGTTCTAAATTTTAGAAATAACAGTCAGAAATTTTCAAAAAATCTAACTGTTACAAAGAAAAGAGAAGGAGTAAAGAAACATAAAGCTTGGAAATGGATATTAAATTGAAATTCCAGAAGCAGTAGACTCTTTTACTATTTTTCCTTTTTCATAATTTTAATGGTAGGCGGAATAATAATAGTTCGGCTCACACTCACTCTCAAATTCAGTTGGTTTTATTTTCCCGGTAAAGTTCAAAAACCCTAACTCCGATCCGCCATTTCCGATTCAAACAAATTGGGATTTGTAACCGAAGCATTTGATGGAGAGGAAGGAGAATTACAGTTCAGAGGAGGAATGCATGGAGGATTACCGGCGTGGAGGGTACCATGCCGTTCGAATCGGCGATGCTTTCAACAACGGCCGCTACGTCGTGCAGTCGAAGCTCGGTTGGGGCCATTTTTCCACCGTCTGGCTCGCTTGGGACACTCTCAATTCGGTGCCTCCATTTTTCAACGCTCTTCCTTTCGTTTTCATCTTATCATTTCCTGCATTATGCATTGTTGATGTTTTTGGACTTCGGTCACTCACTAGTTGAATTGTTAGCTCCTCGATTTTCGAGAACTCCGTTGCGTTTAGTTGCTTCCCTGTTTTCATTTTAAATGATTATGAGAATGTTACAATTTTAAAACCTTGAATGTAGGGAGCTAGATGAAAATTATGTGACACTATTTGTTAGGAGTCCCACACTGAGTGACTATAGGTGAGTGAAGCGTAAGTTACGGAATAACTCAACAAACTTACTAAATATGACTAGTTGTTATAGGATGCCTTTATACTGTCTGTGCATGGAGTGTTTATTCTTGTTTTTATCAGTGAAAACCTGTAAGCTGAAAATGAAGTGACACGAATTTAGAAACCAACTATCCACCTTGTTTCATTTGTCGCTGTTTGTAAATTTTGAAGTTTGGAGTTAGAACTCTCTTGCTGATAGGAAACGTTTTTGTTTGTAGCTTTTTGTTGCCCTTAAAATTCAGAAGAGTGCGCAGCATTACACTGAAGCTGCAATGGATGAAATAAAGATTCTCAAACAAATAGCTGAGCGGGACCTGGACGATAAGAAATGTGTTGTGAAGCTTTTGGATCATTTTAAGCATTCGGGGCCTAATGGACAGCATGTGTGTATGGTTTTTGAATTCCTGGGTGACAATCTTCTCACCCTTATTAAATATACTGACTATCGTGGGGTTCCTCTCCACATGGTTAAAGAAATCTGTTTTCATATTTTGGTGGGCTTGGATTACTTGCACCGTGAGCTTTCTGTTATTCACACTGATTTGAAGCCAGAGAATGTGTTGCTTCTGTCTCTGATAAATCCATCCAAAGATCCTAGGAAATCGGGTGCTTCACTCATCCTTCCGGATACCAAGGATAAGGCTGCGTCTAATAATGGGACTCACCAAGACAATAAAATTTTGAATGGAGATCCACTGAAGAACCAGAAAAGGAAAATGAAGAGGAAGGCTAAGGTAGCTCAAGGCTTTGTTGGGAAGGAAACTTCAGAGGAAGCTGACGGACCTGAACAGGAAGATTGTGGCAATGATGTAAAATCGAGTGTAGGATCTGTTGAAGATAAACCTGATAGTTCTTTTTATAAAGATGAATCAACAAAGACTTTTGATAAGGATGTTTCACAAGGTAGTCATAGTAATATGAGTAGCAGTCGTTCCATGAAAAAGAAGTTGCTGGCTGCTGTTGATCATAGGTGCAAGCTGGTTGATTTTGGTAGTGCTTGTTGGACTTACAAACAATTCACAAATGATATTCAGACAAGGCAATATAGGTGTCCTGAGGTTCTTCTTGGATCCAAATACTCAACCCCAGCAGATTTATGGTCCTTTGCTTGCATTTGCTTTGAGCTTGCTACTGGTGATGTTCTTTTTGATCCTCACAGTGGTGACAACTATGATAGAGATGAGGTAACTGCACCTGTTTTCTACTAAAAACAAGCTGGTTGGCTTTATTGTGCTATCAAGTATCATCATGATGCTTACAACTATCATGAACTTTTTTCTATTGAGTGTTTTCTTAACAGTGTACACGTTCTCTAGTGTTTAACTTTTTGGTTTGGTTGCTATGCTAATACAATTCAATTCTGTATCTTTTCGTGCTTTTGTTACATGCTGGTGAATTCAGAAGAGCATACTTCTTCATATTTTAAATAAATATCTGTTTTTTCAAAAGGAAAAAGGGAAAATGCTATCTTTTGGAAACAATTATATGCCATGAGAAGGCCGGGTAAAATATACTTCTTTCTCATAGAAATTTTTAAAAATTATGTTGCTGAAAACCTTGCTTAAACTATAGAGTTTGTAATTTCTAATTTGACAATGGGAAATATATTATGGGCCCTGGAGCTGGGAACAATAATACAAAGGACATGCCCATGGCAGTTGAATGGCAGCTTCACTCCAAGACAGATTATTTCTCTTCTTCTCCCTGGATCAATAATATTATCATGCTTCTGTCGTAATTTTTTTTTTTCATTTATATCAGCATTCTTCGGAATTCAATTTGTATTTGAAAATTAAGAAAAACATTCATTGGGAACATTGCTAGCTTTTGTGCAGAATACTTATACTTAAAGAGCGATTTCTTTCCTGCTAAGGATATTTTAACTCTTTGTACTCGTTTTTACCTTCTGAAGGATGAAATGGAGGCTTTAGCTTTCTGTCTGTGATGTTATGCCAGTACCTCCAGAATCTTGACGTTTCTATTAGAAAGTTTCTTGTGTCCTAAGCATTTTGAAATCATTAATTGGCTTACTCTCAATTTTGAATATGTTTTGCTGTTACACTGCTGGTTAGAATGGGGGCTTCATTATTCTTCTCTTGTGGTTCTAATTAATGAAATTTTTAAACAACTTTTGGGAAAGAAAATATACAGTGAAATCAATGGGACTCAATTCCCATGTTGTTCTGTGTTAACTTTATATATTTTTCCTTGGTTTATACTTACTGGAATTTTGACATTCATTTTAGTGGAAAACCATATTTGAAAACAATGCTGTCTACCTAAATTTGAACTTCAAGCAATGGATTGTTTTGGTGATATTTGGACGTTTGTTTTACAGGACCATCTGGCATTGATGATGGAGCTTGTCGGGAAGATGCCTCCGAAGGTATGGATGTTATCTCCTCCAGGAAATTTTGAACTTTATTGGTATCTTTTTTAATATATATATAAACTTCGTTTCAGACTATTTTCCAGATCGTCATGCTGTGAATTTTACTTTCAATGAGTTTTTTTTCTACTTAGAAAAACTGAAAATAGGGTAATTTACTGTATTTCATTCTGAAAATTGGTCAATGTTGATATTTCATCTCTGTGCTGAACTGCAAAATTTGGATAAATATGCTCTTCAGATTGCACTAGGTGGCCGCTATTCTCGAGAATTTTTCAATAGACATGGTGACTTGAGGCACATCAGCAATTTGAGATTCTGGCCAATGGATAAGGTGTTGACGGACAAGTATAATTTCAGTGAGAAAGACACAAAGGACATGGTTGACTTCCTTGTTCCAATACTTGATTTCGACCCAGAAAAGAGACCAACAGCTGCTCAGTGCCTTAATCATCCATGGATGAGTGCAGGTCCTCGTACTCTTCAGCCCTCAATAACTACAACTCAACCTGATGTCATCAACGAGGAATTGTCAGAAAGAAGGAAGAAGGAAGCTGCTGAAAAGGAGTCAGTGGAAATTGGTTTGAGGAAGATAGCCATTAAAGGAACTTCTGAGCCTCCCAAAGACTCCCAACCTCTAAAATCATCCAAATAGATAAATTGGCTTGTCTGGGGGGTATATGCAACCTGTTTTGTTTTCATGGATACGTTGTGCTGGTCCTTTGAGCTTGATATCCATGGAATTGTTGCATGGGGCATTATATGCAATCCAGGTCAGACGAGGAGCTTCCGACTCAGGATGCTCTTTCTGGACCAAGACTGCTGGGTTTCTGCTGTGTTGTTGTAACCTAACTTCTGGCATTACAGGTGTAGGTGTAGCTTCAAATTCAATGGATCAAGTGTGCTAAGTTATACAAACTGTGATTTTTTGTGCTTGGAACTTCTTCCTATATTAGAGTTTTGTCTTTCGGAAACGCAACACTTGTTTGGGAGGGGGGAGGAGGGTTGTCCAATTGTAATTTTAAATGAGTTGATCCTTGATTTGTCTGCATCAGCCTTTGTTGCATGCTTAGTTTGTGGGACATTTAACTTGGTTTCTGTTTATTGTATATAAAAAAAAGGGATTGAATATTTTCCTGGACTTGAATTACTACGTCTAAGTCGCAAAAAACTTTAGAAGATTACGGATTGCCACAACGATGACCCTTGGTAGCGACAGGGTGCCACAACGCTATAAATAAAATGGTAGTCAATGAGCTTCGTTAGTCCAGGAAATATAGGGTAATTACTCCCAGTACTCTTTCAATTTGAACATGAAGTCCTACAATTTTCAAAATAATTATTTTACTCTTTAAAAGTGAGTTTCGAATTATCTGTTTTAAAAAACATTTCCTGATTTATGAAATGCATTTTTCAGAACAGGATAAGATTTTTAGAATAAAATTTTCTGAATGCTTAGAAATATATTTCACAACAAGTTTTTCAAAATAGATTTTTTGGAGCAATTTTTTTCGAAAAGCCTAACTTCTAGAATTGTGTTTTCTTAAATAAGTTTTTTAAATCAAGCTTTCTTGAGATTTTGTTTGCTCTTTTTCCTCTAACTGGAACATTCTTCTTCTCTTTTTATATAGCGATGATAGTGGAGCAACAACAATTGTGGTGACAATGATGGTGAGGTGTAGTGAAAAAGGAGCGGACGGGATAATTCAATCATTTCACAATTATAGGAAGGGTGCACAAAGTAATTACCAAAACAAACTTATTAATTTATTAACATTGTTATTTTTGGACTTTGTCTGAATAACATCCCAGGATTATATTTTCATCTTCCGAAAACACCGTGCTTAAGGGGTATGGATTGTTCAAAAGTAAATGAAATGGTTCCTGACTTTGTCCATATCAGACTTTTTTCCTATAAATATGATAATTACAAATATGGTAAAATAGATTGGTATTACAATATGTATATGTCACAGACAATGTGACGGAACAAAAAAAACCCTAGGGTATTCATCTAGGCATATATATATAAAAGGACCAACAAAGTAAAAATTAAATCCCTAAACGTAAGATAAAGATAACCAAATGTAAAAGGTGATGCATACTAATTACCCAAATTAAAAATAAAATCCGTAAATATACAATCAAGATTAAAATGCTAAATATACCTAATGGATCAATGCAGCAGTCATTTTACAATGCACTTTGTTGGTAAATTTCTCAGGATAAAGATATAGATATCTGAAAACAAACTCAATCTTAGAAAATTCTGGGTGCTAACTGGCCAAAAGAAGGGAACTTCCCGATATCAGATGCCAACCTCAACCTACGTCATGTAAATTCTTCAACGAGAGGCTGATAGAACATTTTGTATGCCTCAATCACTTCAAGATACCATATAGCCTCTCGGTCAGGAGATGACGAAAGATCAACAATCTTGTGAACCTGTTACAATTGTCAGTTTAAATTAGACTGTTTTGTCCCACAATCCCTTCTATTATAGCCTTTAACATGGGAAGTTTAGGTGTCTTCCATATCATGCAGACATAAAGTTTGAAGATAACCACAAGACAAATTGAGAAGACACTCAAGACAGTAATTTTAAGTGTTTATTAGGAGCAGCATCATATGTGTTTCGATTCCAGTCAAAATTGAAGTTTTCACATCAGTAATTCACGTTAGCCTCTAATACCCAACTTTTTTGCTTGACTCACTTTTGTATACCGTACTAACTTTAGAGTTTTGTCCCTTTCTTTATTTGTGAGACCAGTATTAGATTTCACACCCAATAACAAACGGTGATAAAACGAGCGGCTAAAGAGAGCTGTCCAGCATTAAACCTTCGAAAGAATAAATTCAACTTATTTCATTTTAGTTAAGATAATCGTAGCACCCTTCTCAGGAGTATGTCTAGTATAGAATATAGAAAAGGCTACAAGTAATTCAGGGTTAAGATACATCTAAACCTGTTTACTATAAATTTATACATAGTACTACATGCTAACTATGAAACAACTTCTTAGAAACACAAGAAACGTCAAGAAATGATGTAGGCTGTTAATAAAACGTCGCAGCCACGTGGCAGCTAGGTAGTCTGATTCTGTTATGAATTCTAGTTTTTGCATTGTTATAAATAACAAACTCTATAACGAGCTGGGATATTCAGAAATTCAATCAAAACACATCTTCAAATCTTCTCTCTCAAATCAATACAATTCTTTGGATTCTATTCTCACAATTGGACTCCCTAAAGTTTTATAGTTCTTTAAATCGTTTCTATTCCTAGTTCTACCTGACTTTTCAAAGGTGTTTGTGATTGAGGTAGATGCTTCAGGTAGTGGAATTGGTGCAGTGCTGATGCAAAGACACCATCCAATTGCTTTGATTAGCAGAGTTCTGATAGGCAGCAACAACAATCCCTTTCCACATATGAAAAGGAACTGTTAACATGGTCTTTGCAGTTCAGAAGTGGAGGCATTATTTGTTGAATACTTACTTTATTATTCCAACAGACCATAAAAGCCTGCAGTATATTTTGAGCCAGAGGTTGACTACAGCCTTCCAGCAGATATGGCTGGCGAAATTGATGGAATTTGATCTCACAATTGAGTTCAAACAAGGAGAGAAAATTGAGGCAAATGCTTTATCAAGGTTGGAAGCAGTAGACTGTCAAGCAATCACAACTGTCATACCTGAAAGCAATATGCTGAACACAATCATAGACTCTTGGCAGGCTAATCCTGACATTCAAAAATTGATCTAAGAATTACAAACCGATGCTTCTTCACATAAGCATCATAATGAACTCAGAAGGAAGAGAAGACTGGTAGTTGGGAAAGATGCTGCCCTAAGGACTGATTTGTTACAATGGATACATGTTGGTCCTACTAGTGGCACTCTGGTCAGGGAAGCCACACTTAAACGGTTGAAATAAGTTCTAATATGGAGAGGCATGACCAAGGATGTTAGAGTATTTGTGCTGAATTGTGAAGTCTGCCAGAAATGGAAGTATGACAAATCTGCCTATCTGGGTTTGCTACAACCTTTACCAGTTCCTGAGAGGATATGGCAGCATATAACAATGGATTTTATTGAAGGACTGCCAAATTCCAAGGGCAAACAGGTGATATACGTGGTAGTTGACAGATTAAGGCAGCCCCCTTTATGGCCCTAACACACTCACACACTGCTACTGAAGTTGCTCAAGCTTTCTTGTGACGATGTGTTCAAGTTACATGGGCTTCCAGAATCTATAACCAGTGATAGAGGGACCCTATATTTGTCAGCCAGTTTTGGAGGGGTTTGATGACCTTTCAAGGGGTTAAGTTACAACTATCTTCAGCTTACCATCCACAATCTGATGGCCAATCTAAAATAGTAAAGAGATGCTTGGAGACATTTTAGATGTATGTGTTGTGATGCTCTAGACGATGGCTTTATCTAGGAGAATAGTGGTACAATACTAACCATCATACTTCGATACAGTGCTTATGAAGTTATGTTTGGCCAGCTTCCTCCAATCTGCCTTCCTTATTTGCCAGAAGAATCCAAGATGGAGGTAATTGACCGAAGTTTGCAGAAAAGAGAGGAGGAAGATTAGTAAAATTCCATATGACGATGGTCCAAGAAAGAATGAAACAAATGGCCGACAAAAAGAGAAGTGACAGATCTTACGACATTGGTGATTTTGTGTATGTCAAGCTACATCCATAAAAACAAATTTCAGTTGCATTCAAATCTGATGCAAAGCTAGCTCCTAAATATTGTGGGCCATTCCTGATCGAAGATAAGATTGGAGGTGTAGCCTACAAGCCGAAGCTTCCATTGGAGTCTAAAATCCATGATGTTTTTCATGTTTCACAGCTTAAAAGGCATGTTAGGGTGACACCAGTTTCAAGCTTCTTTCCTACAGATTCAGATGGTGTTGTGGAGGGCGAAGAACCTGAGGGAATTCTGGATAGAACAACTGCTGGGAGAGGCAACAAAGTTGTCACCAAGGGGTTAGTCAAGTAGAAGCACCAATTAATAAAAGATGTTACATGGGAATTCTATTATGATTTGAAGAAGAAATATCAATTTTAATCCTTGAGGTCAAGGATTTTTTTAAGGCAGGGAAATTGATGTAGACTGTTAAATTAATAGAACGTCGCAGCTAGCTAGTGTAAATCTGTTATGAATTCTAGTTTTTGCATTGTTACAAATAACAAACTCTGTAAATGAGCTGCGATATTCAGAAATTCAATCAAACACATCTTGAAATTTTCTCTCTCAAATCAATACAATTCTTCGGATTCTATTCTCATAATTGGAATCCCTAAGTTTTGTAGTTTTTCAAACAGTTTCTATTCCTAGTTCTACCTTCATAAAAAAAAAACCCAGCTCTTTGGGAATGCCCAGTATCCTAGGCAAAAGTACGCTTAGAACAGTTATCCACTATTGTAGGAATACAGTTCCCTAAACTCTAGCAGCAAAAATAACTTCTAAAAAAATATTATTTCCCACAACATCCCCCAAATCTGATATAGACAGCCATATAGAAGTGCTCTCCCTCAGACAGAAATTGAAAATCAGATTTTATACATTTATTGAACATCACCAAAACAAACTCCATTACTTAACTTTGTGGGGGAGAAAACCAGTGGAAGTATGAATGGCAATAGATGCTAGTTTTGAGATTAATTCATTCATTGTGGAAGTGCCTCTAACTCAGATCAAATGATAAACATACGTGTACATTATTATTACCTTGATCATGGGAACTTCTCCCGCACGTGCAACATACCCTCCAACCACCATTACATACATCCCTGACAAAGTAAATACATTATAGATTGAGCTATTTGAAGAAATAAATCAAGTAGAAAATTTTGAGAAAACCCCTCGCTTACTTAGTAGGATTTAAATCTAATTCAATCCTACAAAGCAATTTATAAAGGAAGGGTAGGCTCATCCCCTATTTATATACTAGTATGGAAGCATCTCAAATCTGAAGTTTGCAGGATTATATATTATGTGGTAACCTTTTCTTCTCCCATCATCTACCACAACAACGGCTCTATACCACTTGTTACTTTTTTTCGAAGGTGATTTGCACCAATATTACTTTATCTTTAACCCAAAATCTTAAAGAAAAATAGCTATTTAGTTACTTGCTCCTTATATATTCCACTTTGCAACACAATAGACCGATCAATTTAACTGAGGCAGCATGTTTTGCTTTACAAATTACACTCGAAAAGACTCAAATTAAAATATCGAAGTGAAGTAATCTTAATGTCACAAGCTGTTTTCTACACGAGTTGGACCCGTACAAATTTAAGATTAATCGATGGAATGCAGAGAGGTGGAGTTTACCGAGTTGCCAGGAACGCTGGCGAAACTCCCCGGTGAGGAAGAGCTCGATGAGGCCGGTGCCATCGTCGAGAAGCAGAGAGCCGGTGTCGGAGGCGGAGACAAGCACGCCCTGAGCAATTAGGCAAAAATGAGAGAAGATGAAAACGGCGGCGTTTAGGAAATAGGAATGGAGGGAAGTGGAAACCTGCAACCAGGCGCGCTGGAAGAGAAGGCCACCAAGCGTGAAGCTGTTTCGAGAGGGTACTTCTGCAGCCTGCTTCAGCTGCGAGCACAAAAGCTTCAACGCTGCCAAGCTATAGTCCATTAACCTCTCTCTTCTCTGCGTTTCCTTACAAACGCTCTGTCATGGTTCCTTAAATATTGCTATGAACACAAATATATTATTCACTTTGCTCTTCTTCTTCCCCACTCACGTCTCCAAGTTCTCTGCTTACAGAAAGAGTAACTGTAACTCCGACCGTCGAATCAGTGATAAGTCCGAGTAATTGATTCAAGGATTTGAACTTTGTAACGGTATATTTTTCTATTTAAACGATCTGTACGGGTCTAACGTCCAGGCCCCATAGGTCTAATTATCATTTTAATCTTAATTAGGACGATAATGGTCACGTGTTTAGTGGTATTAATATGATTCCGAATAAATTTGACGGTAAAGTTTGCTGTACTGATCCCACCGAGATACTGTGTCGAAAGAGTTTTGATTGTCGAAAAACCTAAAGAGTATTTAAGGTTTTTAATAAGGTTTTTAATTAAAAATATATGGTGAGTAAGAAATTTCAACTGTGAATTCAAATCCTAATAAAATGAGAAAGTTAATATAAGAAAAAAAAAACTACAAACTAGTGTGAATCTAAATCTTTAAATGATACACGAAAAAAATGAAAAAACAATTAAATTATTACGAGCATAAATAATAACTTAAAAAAAAATTAAATGTTGACAAAGTCTTATTGAAAAATAATAAATAAAGTGACTGAAATGTCATTTTTAGGCATTTTTCGTTAGCATTTTAATGACAAACATCAATCTTTTGTTTCAAATTTCTTTAGATAATGATTTAGTAATAAGTTGATGTTCGTGTGTGTGTATATATATATATATAATATGATCAAACAATATTTCCTTTATTGAATTTATTTAATAAAATGAAACTTAATTTTAATGTGTTTAGTACCGAACTATTGTTACATATAATTTTTTTAGTTTCTGTTTGTTTATATTCTAAGTCTTCCAACATCTTCCTTAATTAAATGACTTGATTGATAATATAGGCAGCTGTAATATACTCAACTCCAATTGATTAACTTATAGTTTCTTGTTTTCTTGAGTAACAACTTAAAAAACAAGTTTTCAAAGAGAATATATATCCAAAAGTGTTTTTTTAATCATCCACACAATCACCCCAATTGTTGTTACTCTAGCCAACCAACTTCAAAATCCCTTTAGCAGATTTTGGAAAGAAAATTGCAAGTGTGTTAGTCCCTTTATGTACCTTAACACTCTTTTAGCGACTATATAATAAGTTTCTTTAGGAGAATGCATGAACCTAGATAATAAACTTACAACAAATAAAATGTAGGTTTGCTTGCACTGAGGTATAGCAAGCTACCAACCAAGCTTCAAATTTGTAGAAACTGGAGTGTTTGTAGATTTGTAATCTTGTATTTTGTTTTCTTCTCAGACACATCATTTTGTTGTGGTGTGTAAGTAGAGTCAGCTGATTCTTTTGAAATAGTAGTTTTGTTTGCTTTTCTTATTGACAGGTCTCACAAATTTTAGATTTATAGAGAAATTTCAGGTAAATTTTCTATCAAATCCTTTTGATTCATCTCTACAATGTTTTTTTGATAGAAGTGACCAAGTCTTTTGTGCTATAAGTTTGTAACTATCATTGAAGCACTTGAATAAGCATGCTCATTTACTTTCTCCCAATCAACCACGAAAACTCTGTTGTTCATTTTGATATAGAATAATTCTACATCATAAGAAATAAAAAAGGATGCACTTGCGATCTTTGAATATTAATAAATAATCATTCTCAAGCATCTATCCAACACTTAACAGATTTTGACTAATATCAATAATATATAAAACATAAGGAATAACTTAACAGATTTTGACTAATAACATTTTGGATTCAAACTTCTTAGAAAGAGTAATAAGAACTTTCTTCACAATCTTTTTATTGGAAAATCATCACCAAGTGGTCTAATGTTATTAATAATTAAAGAGATCAATATACTTACCAATTGTTTCATCCTCCTATATGTAGAGATTCAAATTTTCTTTTCAGTCTCAGCACTTGCATTTGACATGTTTTATTCTATCACTTTCTTTGTACTTTTTTTTCAATATGTACCATGCCTCCTTTCTTGTTTTACCGGTCATGATCCTATAAAACACACAATCTGTCAGAGTTTTGTATTAGTGACTTGGCCTTGGGTTGCTTTGTCTTTTTTTCATTGTGGGATTTGATCTAAGCTATGGAAAGATTGGCTGGTAATGAGGCTATTAGTTTGTCTTCAACCACAGTTCCTTAGAGGTTATAAGCTTCCAAGAAACCTTGGATCTTTACTGGCCAAACGTAATATTTTCACCAGTAAAAATGAAAAGGGAATTTAAAAGAACGTTGGTAGATGAGGCCCTGGGTTTTATAATTTAAAAGGAAAGATCAACTATAACTCTTTATACCACTATCTATAATTCTTGATACTACTGTTAAAACAGAATGGTTAAGATTAAATTAAAAAGAAGAAGGATCAATTTTCTTTTTCTTTATTCAATGAAACTTCTGTTTTTATGCATAAAAAACATAACAAACTTCTAGTTAATAGCCACTTTCAAAGTGGTTTAAAACTGAAAAAATAAAAAACAACTATGAACACAAATAACAACTAGAAAAAGAATAAGAACTAAATGTTGACAAAGTTTTGTGCTAAAAAACGATAAATAAAGGGACTCAAATGCCACTTTTATAACAAAAGCAAATTTCTAAATAGAGTGCTTTATTAAGTTGCTACCAAACACCATAATATGCATGGTTGAGCAGAAAGGTATAGTTTAGGCACACATCAAGCTTTGCCACAGTAGTAACAAGGAATGTAAAAGCATACATCTATGTAATTATTAAAACATAAAATCTCCTTTATTCTTTGACATAAGCATCTTCATACAAAGCCAGCAACCAGAGTGTAGAAAATCCAGAGTGTTTGATTAGGATATGAGAGAGATGCCAGCAGCAACCAAACCATCAGCCAAAAGCTTGTTAGCAGCCTCTGAGGGATGGAAGCCATCCCAGAATACATACTGAGATGCATTGGCACATGTTCCTATGGAAAGCTTATTGCACAAGATAGATGTCTCTATCAACCCCGTTCCACAACAAGCCTTCCTTGCTTCAGCAAATCCTGTGATGACACAATGCATGACACACATGGGAAACAGATTAACAATCCTGGTTCATAATGCTTGGATCACTAGTTTTCACTAGTCTGAGTATCAGATAAAATTTAGATGCAGATTCTGAAGTACTTTGTGTACTGTTTTCAATCAGAATTGTAGTGATCTAGTTGATGATCATTTGATGCTTCATGCAAACCTAAAGCATCTAAGGAACTAATATCTAAATTTTATCTATTTACATTTTGTACCATTTTCATAAGGCTTGTTGACAGTTAACATTCCTGGTTTATAATCCATTAGACAGTAGTTTAGCTCACTAGTCATTATGGACAAAACATGAATGCAGTTTCTTAAGAACTTTATTGTACTTTGAATCAGAATCAGAGTTTCAGTCAAGTAACTTATGTGGACCTTCATTTGATGAATCTAAATGTTATCTAATTAGATGCTGTACCATTTTGTGAAGGCTTGGTGACCAAGTCATAGAGAGGTTGGTAGATATCAAAGACGACCAACTTGAGGCCTGGAAGCATATTTAGCAAGTTCTGAGAAGTGGTGTTCATCTTTTCATTGAATTTAATTGCATCACTGTTTAAACTGGCCACACATTCGTTGCTTTGAAAACCAAAGAGAGTGATGGCCCCAGGTAAGCAACCTACTGGAGGCAATGATGTCACACCAATCCTCCTTGCTCCCAGTGCATATAATTTCTGTTAAAGGCATGATTAGAAAATGCAAATCATAATCAGCAAAATGAAATAACTTTACCCTTTTGGAAAGTTTTAATCAATGGCATTATAGGGTAAGATGTCAAGGTTGAGAAATGCATGCCTGGATGAAGTCTGAATAGCCCTGCAAGACTATGTCTGAGAATTGATCAACTGTATACAACTTTTTAAGCAAAGGGTTTATGTAGTAGTTCTGAATGAAATCACTGGTCCCAGCACTGACAAGATATATAGCATCAGATATAATTGATGAAGCATTTTGCCCTGCAGCTTCCATCAATTTGTTCTGGCACTCCTTGTAGTATTCCAGCTGTTGGCTCAATGGAATTGCATTCTACAACCATGAAAACACACAACAGCACTTACCAATTACATGATGTTAAACAAAGAAGAATAAAAAAATGAGATCAAGTCCAAAACTTCTAAAAGTATTTACATATAGTTTGGGTGTGGCTTCATAGTAACCAGAAGCACCTGAGGCAAAGTTGGCACCATTCAAGAGGTTATTTCCTTTGGTGTCTAAGTTAAGGTATGCTGGGGGATAAGAGGTAAATCCAAGGACTTCAGCTGCAGTGGATGAATTTATGAAACAAAGATCAAATCCAAGTTCAAAAAAGGAGTGATAGAGATTTAGGAAAAGGATATTTGGTTAAATGGGAATTGAGGAAAAAGTAAAGTACCTGTGAAGTCTGTGGCAAGCTTTCCATTGCAGAACCTTCCTGTTGGATTGTGATTCTGAAAGTCTCTTCCATAAGGAGGGAAGTTTGCTTTGATAACAGTAAATTTGTTATTATTATTGCCCACATCAACAACCGAGTCACCAAAAAGGAACAATGCAGGCACCAGAGGCTGCCCATTGGTCACACTGAGCAACACACTAAGAACAAAAGAAGCCAAGAAGGACCTTGAATACCCCATACTTTTCACAACCCCTTCAGCAAAGAGCTTCTTCTTGTTCATGCAAAAAAGGATTACAGTTTTGGGAAGTGACAATCTGACTCTAGCCGTTTGCTTTAAATCTGGTGCACACAGTTCTGAAAGGCTGCATTTCCAAGAACTTAATTAATGCTCCAACTTAAGTAAAGGGTACAGTGCAACATAAGTCAACATAGAAAATACTGTATCTGTCCACTGTCCAAATTCCTGTAACTTCAGAAACACTATTTGCATCATTATTTCAGGAATTTACAGAAGAGGTTGCATGCTTGGATAAGGCTACCAAAATTTACTGTTGAGATGGAATTACTTAGGTGGCAACATGATAGCCTCTTAGCTGTATCCTCCTAATATGGCTCAATTTAAGGAAAAGTTAAACTCACTCTCAATTCTCAAATGAAACCATAAACATGTGCTTAGTCTAATAGATTCTTCAGCACATATACTCTAACTAAAAACATGACATAATCTTATAGTAGTATTGATGATGTTTTGTTAGTACACTTACCAGTAAGTACAAGAATTGAACTATTGACACATGATGTTTTCAACTCTTCCTATTTTTCAACCATACCAAATGCATAACATGAAGTGAACCAAGAACAAAAGGAAAATGAGAAAGAAATTACAGAGCATAAAGAAAGGGAGTTTGTAGTAACTTGTATTAGTCCATATTAATGCGGTTGGTGACCACTTAGTTTTGTATTGCGTGCCTTATTTATTCAAGTGGCAGCACCACTTTGATTACAACCTTTAGGTGTCTTTTCCTCAGTTCAACACATTCTGTGGCAATATTTAAAAAAAGAAAAAAGAAAAATTTAAATTCAGATTATTTTTTAATTTTGATTGTAATATGTGAAATAAAAGATTCACTACATAATCAATGTGTATTGTCAAGGTGACATTCTAGATCTGATTGGAAAACAATAGTTGACCACTTGTAAGATGAAATCTACAATAATAAACATCTGTTTTTTTTTTTATTATTGTCGTGCAATATTAATTATGAACAGGCAAAATTGTGGAGGATTTTTCATGTTGGTAAAATGCACTGTATTAAAATGACTGAAAGGTTGTGAAATATTTTGATTTGTGTTGCATTATACTAAACAAAAAGAGAGTTTGAATTAGATGTTGAATGTGTTATTCAGTTACCTTTGAATTTTTTCAAAGGTCAAATACAAAAGCAACTAATAAAATAGCACATTAATAAATTTGAAGCCATTATCTCTAGCATTGGTAGAGTTTGTAGAACACATTGAATTACAATTTTTAAAGTTAAAATTTTATTAGTCATGGAAGAGTTTTTGTATAGTGTTTCTTCATGTTTTCAGGCAGTTGTAATATACAATGTTTTGATAAATTGAATATGAAAGTGATATAAAAATATTATAGATTTTAAAATTACCAAAAATGGACTAAAAGCTTTTTGAAGTAGAGTAAGGATGACTTTCTGAAGAAATTGAGCTTTGATCCATTAGTATTTCTTCTGAGGAAGTTGAGCTTTGTTGCTGAGTTTTATTAAGGAGACACCAAATAGAAATTTACCTGCAGAAAATTTTTCAATGCTCAAATCATTGAGAATTGAAAATAATATAAGATTGAGTGATTATTTCCAATGCTATTTGCCTCTATTTATAGGCTTTTCTGAAATCAGGTTAAGTTATTTCTATTAAGGATGATAGTGATTCAACCAGTAATTGTATATAATTAATCATCATAAAAATATTATTAATTGTGATAAAATAAATTAAATTACATAAGATTTGCTTGGAATCTGATATTCCGAGTAAGTTCTATGATCATAATTGAAATTTAAATTTTATGGAAACAAAATCAAAACTAAAATTTAATAGAATAAAAAAAAGTGTTAAGAATAGAAAAATATTTAAAAGAGGACGCATTGTGAGGTAGAATTTACATTCTTTTCACTCATCTACAGGGACCTGTAGGATTGTTAAAGATGCCATCACACAAGTTAACAAACTAAGTTCAATGATTAGTGGCATTATTCCTCCCCCATTCTTCATATAAAAATAAATCATTCATTCATTAATACTAAAAAATAGTTAAATTGATTAGAGAATGTCGTAAATTTGTTTTTAAAATATTTATATAACTAAACGGTTTAAATAATTATCATATTTAACTCACTACATAATTTTTCTATCAAATAACGTATAATCTTTTGCAAGAATTTTTTTTTTCAGCTTTTAAGTGATAATCCTTATATTTATACTATATAATTTTGGAGGATTACTAGTAGTATTCTTCAAGAAGTTTTTTTCTATCTTACATTGCAAGTTATTATTAGTTAAATTTTATATTAAAATTGATTTTTGAAAGTATCAATTCTTTCGTATAAACTCATAAACTTAATTATTATTTTTTATTTTAATGACTAAACAAACGTTAATATTATCACTTAATTTTTTTAAATGGAAAGAATAGATTAATTGATTAATTAATTGCATTCTCATTTTTCTTTTCAATCTTTTTGCATGGTACTATGAAGTGTCAAATGCTATCAATTACATGTCACCGTCTAGCAGTGTCACAGTACACGCAATTACGCAATTAATGTAGTTGAAGTACTTCTATGCAAAAACTAACGGAGTAGTAAAAATGCAAAATTCAGATTGTGTAATTTTTTTTTTAAAAGAAGAGGACTTATCTTCTTAAAACCGTTAACGGAGTGTAATTGTTAATAGTATATATTAACAAGACGTTTCCTTAAATTTAAATGGGTTAATAAGATAGTTTATATAAATTTTAAGATGAATTATAGTCAACCAGTGTAAAAAAACCTATTAATTTATTTAATTTTATTAAAAATATGATCCATATATAGTTTATTTAATTAAATTATTTAAGATATATCAATTACTTCGATAGGTAAATTTTCTAACGAACAACTTGTCTTCAATAATAGAAATTATTTAAATGAAATAAAGTTAGAATATTTTACAAATTAAATTAAAAACTTAAAAATATAAAAACTTTATTTTCAATGTTTCATTTAATAAAATTTATCATCTCTTTGATTTTGTTTTCTTTTTGAGCTGGTTGCATATTGAATTATATGCTCCTCTTGCCTTTTGCGGTTATGTATACAGTTATATGGACAAAAATGAATATTTACTATTTTAGAATTTTAGTAATGGTTGTTTGCTTCTAATGTTAAAATCAAGATCTTGTTGTTTAAAATAGTTAGAATTTTAGGTAAGATTTTTTTTTTGTTTTTATTGTTTTTGATTGCTGAATGGGAATATTAGTTATTAGATTGGATTTGATGATTAATCCATTAAATTTGAGGCGATGAATTTGAAGTTTATATCAATTTCTTATCATGTCATTAAAAGTTAGTGTCCTTTTAAGCTCGTAAGTTTAAATATAAAACTCAAACAAATTTAATATTTTTTAATAATTACTAGTAATATAATAATAATAATAATAATAATTAATATTATATAATTATTATTAATTATAAATATTCAACAAAAAATGTATTAATGTTATTCTTGTCAAAAGAAAAATAATTTTATTATATAATATTTTATATTAATGAGGAATTATTTTATATAAGAGTGACAAGTTTTATATTTATCACTGTTAATTATATTATTATAAAATAAAAAAATAATATTATCACGAAATAAAAAATAATAATGTTGACTTGTAAAAAAATTATAAATTTAAATTTAAAATAATATAATTTAATATTTTTCCCTAATAAAGATATATGTATTTATAACTTTTCTAAGTATATAAATTTATGACACTTGTTGAAACAATTTTAACATGCTAATTAATAATTAATAGTTTGTCATTAACAATAAATAATTGTTCATCTATAAATATTTAATAAATTTTATATTAATTGTATTCTTATTATAAAATAAATAATTTTATTATATACTCTTTTTAGTAATTATCTATAGGTAATTTTGTAATATAAATATCATGACATTTTCTTAGTTTTGTCATTATTGTAAATAATATCTGTGACAAATTAAAAAAGTAGTCACCGATAATATATAAATAATATATAAATAGTGATAAAATTTATGTTTATCATTAAATTTTTATCACAAAAATTTATATTTGGTTAGGTGGTAAACTAATTTGTATGTGATGAACTAATTTGGTTTGAATTATGTTGTGTTTATATATAATCATGATAAGTGTTTTGAAGTTATACGGTGAAGATGGTATGGATACTAAGTTATGATTGGATCACTACAAAAAAAAAGCTATTTAGAGACTAATTTTTAGTTACCAAATGAAATGGTTGTTAATTGTGATTAAAATAGTTACCAAATTAGATTTTGGTTGCTAAATAACTATAAAATAGAAGTAATGATTGAATTTAGTGACCAATTTAGAATCTAATGGTATAATGGTATTGGTCACTACAATCTTGGTAGCTAATGGTAGATACTAATTATCTCGACTTAGTTGGTCACTAAATTCAATTATTACTTCTATTTTATAGTTATTTAGCAATCAAAATCTAATTTAATAACTATTTTGATCACAATTAGCAATAATTTTATTTGATACCTACAAATTAGTCTCTAAATATGTTATTTTGTAGTGAATGTATTAGTTGTTAAAGATTACATTGTTTCATTAATAATTTGATTTACATCAATTAAGACATTAACTAGTGATAAATTAGGAGAATGTTGCACAACCAAAACATTTGTATAATATACATATGATGTTATTAAACCTACCTTAATTCTCAATTTTATAATCTGGTTATCGGATTAAAGTCTTGAAATGAATGAAGTGTTGGATATGATAGGACACTCTTAATAAAAAGCTTTTAAAAAATATCTGTTAATTCTTCTCTATTCGTATTTAATATGATATTAGATTTATTGTATGATCTAAATGATAATAAATAAATTTGATTGTTTAAATAATTTAAATATTGAAGTATCTTGATGTGTTCTAAAATTAATTGGATAAATTAATAATATACATTTTAAATAAATAATAATTTTTTATTTTATTATTTACTCAATATATGAACGAGTAAGTTTAGAGATCATGAAATAGAATAATATAAAATAATAATAAATGTGTTATTATACATTTACTTTTCTTTATATATAAAAACTTATGTTTTAGAATTCATATATTTTGTAAAATTCTAAATTTTCATAGATATTAATGCTTGTGGACACTACTCATATATAGAATCTATTTTCAATCATTGTAATATTTTTGTGGGAAAACATTAAAAGGAATTGGAAAAAAAGAAGGAAAAGAAACCTTAGTATCACTAAGAAAAAAAAAAAACACTTATGTTTGGTTTCGGGTGAGTATTGTTTATCAAGTTATTTGTAAAGATGGTTTCGGGTGAGTACTGTTTATCAAGTAATTTTTGAAGAAATGAAAGTGCAAAATTTTGAGAAAAATACCAGCATTGCTCCTTGTAAGAGTGTGAAGAAAAAAGAAGAAAGATACCTCACCTGCTTTAGAAGACAAAATTACTTAGTCTTTTTCTGTGCATTGCAGAACTTTAAAAGTTGAATTCAGTTGATGTTCGCTTTGTATGATTTGCAATATAAAGTTGCTAGTACCAAGAAAGTTTATCATCCCATGATGATGTTCTTGTGGTGATAGTTTGATAAGAAACATTGAAAAACTTGGCAAAATTTCATGGTTGAATGATGTGGAAGAAGAAGCATAACATTATATAAACATAAGATAATCTATTATATTACATTAGATAACGTAATATAATATATATCATATTATATAATAATAAATAATAATAATAATAGTAATAGTAATAAAACTATAAAATAATAAAAAATTGATAAATTTTAATATTTTTAATAATAGTACAAAAAGTAAATTTGTAACATAATTATAATAATAAAACTATAAAAACATATAATAATAATAATAATAATAATAAAATTTGAATAATCAATATCTCTAAAATAATAATTTTACATATTTTTAATAATAATAAAACTATTTTGAAATAATGATGATATTAAGTATAACATAATTAGAATGAATAATATTATTAATAATGAATTTATAAAATAATAAAAGCAAAAATAATAAAATTAAAATAAATCAATAATAATAACATTAAATCTATAAAACAATAATAATAACATTATAATTTAATATTTAATTCAAATTAATTTATAGTAATAAGGATAATTTGGTTATTTTATAGGTATATCATTATATAATTTTTAAAATTCATTATATCAATCTAATCATTCACAATTATTTTCTTTTCATTTTTTTTCACTTTCTTTTCTGTGATCCAGACAATCCTACTCTCCCCTCTTTTCCTATTCAATTCTTTTCATTTTCGTTTCCACTCTTTTATTCAGTTCCCTTCATTTTGGTTCTCTAATCCAAAGATATCCTTAATCCCTTCTCAATAATTTATTAATCTAACAAATTGGAAAAAAATAATTAAATATGTTAATTATAGTATCTTAGTTAACTCATCTAAATATTTTCTGAAATGAATGGACCGTCAGATTGAATATTTGAATTTAACTATGAAAGTGATTGGATTATGAGTGTATAGAATATTATACCATCCCTGGTTAAAATTAGCCAACAAATTATCAATAGGATATAATAAACTGTTCTTTGCTTCAGATTTTGTGATGTAAAGCATTACTCCTCCACAAACAAAAAACTTCAATTCATCTACCTCTGTTTTGACTGGTTGCAAAATGCAGACTTCTTGTTAAAGTGATTGAGAGCAAATTTAGAAAGATTTAAACATAAAATTCCCTATTTTTTTTATTTAATCAGGCTTTAAACATAATTGAGTATATGCATAATTTCTGTTAACCATTCAAATGAAATAATAATAGAATGTGATATAATGAGGAAGTTGCTTCTAGACTGTAATTGCATCCACAACAGTTCTCTTGGTGGAAGATGGTTACTTGCACAAGTTGTCATCAGATTCCACCTTCATAACTGTTTTGTTAGTGATCACTATATTTCTACATTGACCTTGCATTTCCTCCAACTTCTCTTATCATGCAAGAAAATTCAATGATTAAACATAGTCATAGTCTGAGATTTATCCTCTCAGACATCCTCATCATATCAGAAAATATCCTATCACCTCCAATATCTACTCCTGTAGCTCCAGCAGCTACTAGTAAAACATCTTCAATTAAGGCAACATTTCCCACAATGTTGGAATTTTCTCCTTTCTGCATAACTCTACTCATATCAATAAGACTACCTCTTTGTTTGAGCAGATACTCTCTTGCATAGGTGGCCAAGCCAGATGGATTGAACCGAGTTCTTCCACGCCATCCTTTGACACACATGAATTCTGAGCTTACAATGGATACACTCTCATCACCATCCACAGAATAAACACCATTTTGTGACCAACTTTGTTCTTTTCCATCTTCTGAACCCTCAAATTGGAAAGGAGTACTATTGGACTTGTCAGAAGGGATCAAATTTTCATGAGGAGTTCCAACACCATATAGACAGTATATTTCCATATCCGGAGCATCAGGTAGTCTGAATCATAAATTCATGTTAATTTTTTAAAAACTGACTAATCAAATGAGAATTAATGATCAAAAGTAGTGCCAATATCTTAGAGCTTGCAAGGTGTGACACTTAAATTCATTGCAAAAAGAAATGAAAATTGCTAAAGCTGATGCATAATTTGAGTACCAAGAATTCTATAACCATGACAAATGAGTGAAAGTAAAACTAAACTTAGATAAGGAACTTCTGAATACTAAAAGTTGTGTCAAGAATAAAAGAATGTCACTGAATCTTTTAAGGAAAAACTAGGGAAAAGTTTGCATGAATATGCATACTTACTTGGTCTCAAGCGAGTTAGACCAGTATTTGTAATGAGCATATTTTGGATCCTCTAAGTTCTCAGCTATCCCATTAGAGAAGTGAGCCTCACCACGCTTCATCATTGTTGGAGTCACAAAGTTAAGTAGATCAAAAACTGTTCTTGCAGTATAAGCCCCGTTTTTAGTCACTTCTGGAATGCTTTCTCTGCTGATATCATCATTATCAGTCCACACAGCCTTGCGCGATAAGTTGAAGGTGGCAGAATTACCACCCCTTGAAATTTCCTGCTGATGAGAAGACATATGAATCATTGTTGCTCTCATAAGTATTGTTACTTGCAAAGTGCTTTATATATCCCTTCATTACCTGATCATAGTTATTCCATTCTTCAGGACACCAATTCAAGTCACCCCAGATAGTTTCACCACCTTTTGGCATCAATGAAGCAGTTGCATCCCACGTTCTAAACATCTGCATGATGTTCTCAAGAATTTGACGACCAAGGTAATCAAAATTTGTGATGACAGAAGCCACAGCTCTGCAAAAATTGAGTGACTCCATCATTTACTCAACATTAATTATACCTTCAATATTTCAATGAAATTTTCATTTTATATCCTCGGATTATTAGAGACAGACAGCATTCAAATCCACTAATGGATCACGATTTCTGCAATTTCAAATCATACCTTCAAACTTCATAATTTCATAATAAGATACAAAATTGAATTAAAGGATTTCGTTGCAAATACTGACCTGACAAATCCAACACTGCCTTCGGTTGAAAATATATCACTAAATGCCCTAGGAACACCAAGAAATGCAGGGTTAATATTCAAGATTGCTTTGATGTACTTGTTGCACCAACCGGGTCCACCACCACCTCCCATGGGAGGAGGAGCCTCAACCCATTTTAGGAAATGGAGGAAATAAATAGCCCCAATGGATTGTGGTACCACTACCACTTTCTTATAGCCATTTGTTTCAAACATAAGCTCAATATTACTCTTCAATCTAGTAAGACTTTTGTCTCGAATCTGCTTTGTCCAATCAAAACTAAATTAGCTGAAACTTCAACAAAGATGCCTACCATGTATAATTTCTACCATGTATAGTTTTGCCAAAAGTAGATAAGCAAAAACATCTTGCGTAAGGATCATTTGAGGCAACAAGAACAGAACAATAACAGATAGGGGTTGAATTCAATAAGCATTATTTTATACCATAACTATAAGGTATTGAATTTTTTTAAAATAATCACTATACCTCAGTATTCTGAAAGGACAGTCTCCAGTCATAAGCAGCCATGTACAAATTCTTTCCTTCATAACCAATTCTTGCCAAATTTTCAATCAAATCTGCCCAAACATGATAACCAGAAGCAAAATTGTCACCAGCAACATGCCCTGGCACTGCCCTGACTCTAATGCCTGGTGGGTCCAACCCAGTTTCATCATGCAAAGAAAGATGCTCTAACCAGCACAAAGGCCTACAAAAAAGAAAGTGCTTATATTAACATGTACATTTGATGGAAAAATTGAGAGAGGAACACCGAGAAAAATAAAGACAATGATAAAAGAGTGTGACCCACGAGAGAATAACACCATCTTCAATTAAAATCTTATAGTTTGTGGTTTATGACATTGAGTTTGTGGTTTTGTGGTTTTCATACTCAACTTTTTCCTTTATACACAATACGGGACTAGACTATTTAGATTCTTAACCACGTGAATGATTGGATTCACCACTCACACTCACAACTACAATTAGATGACAAAACATTTGGATTCACCATTCAAGTTCACAACTACAATTAAATGACAAAACACAATGTTTTTTTAGTGTTGTCTTCAAAATAAAATTGAAAATTTACTTCACTAATTCACATAATAAAATTCTCTACTCAAGGTTAAGACTAATGTAGATTATCAGGGTGAAACTCTAATTCCAATAAGCCAAATCCTTGGCCATTTCAAGTTTCAACACCAATGCAATTAATAACCTCACTCACTCTACCATGAGTGTCTATACAGTATATGACTAATTAATGAACTTTGATTACAATCACACCTTTTGAGGATTTGAGCAAGACCATCACCCCACAACCGCTTTCTGAAAAGACCTTCAGCACATGGTCTCCCTTCCCATAGCTCCAACCCATCAGTGACAATGCCCGGTACAAGAACAACTGGGTGAAGTGCAGTGACTCCCTCACGGCTTAGCCTCACCCCAGGTGACACTGCTACCTCAAAGCCAAGCAACGTGGCAGACAAGTAACCATACAACAAACAGAGAAACCACCAAGTGCTGCACAAGCACCCGATCACCCAAAACCAATAATCAATGCATCTGCACTCCTTACACTGCCCATTTCTATGCCTCTTTTGTACTTTTCTTTCCACTTTAACGGATTGAAAACCAAGGGAGGAGTTCTTCAATGGTTCCACCAAGCAGAACTTCTTCAACCTCCACACTGAAACCATTTTCAACCAAACCCACTTGAATACTGTATGCTGCTTCAGATGAGTTACTGAATTAGTAAAATTGTTCACTGTTTGTTCAGTATTAACTTTTCACCCACATACATTTGAGGCTCACGCCTCAATGACAAAAGGAAACCCTTCTTTATACTGTTTTGGAAATGGAAGATGAAGCCAAATAATGGTATCGGTTTGGGGTTTTCCCTGAGACACTTGTCTTGAAACCTACATGCAGCACTTTGTCAGGTGTCACTGTATTGAGTTCCAAGCATTTCTGTTCCCTGCTTTCAGGAAGGTGCTCCTTTTTGCTATATTTCTTTGACCCTTTTGGACCTTTTCACCAAGCTTGGACTTTGTGTGATCAAAGACACAAAGAAACACAAAGGGTTTGCCTTGTCTTGCTGCGCAAGTTCTTCGTAGAAGGCACTACATTTCTACATTTCTTTGAATCTATCTATCTATATATAGTTAATCCCATGAAATAAATTGGAAGATTCGAATTCCAGTTTTTTGTTTGAGTTTTGTTTATTTCTATAATAAACCTTGATTTCATCTTAAACTGTATAAAATCAATCAATAATTGTTTCTCGTCTGTATATTATTTCCAAAATTATTTTAGTTGAGATGGAACATGGTTTTTTTCAATACGTTCGAGCAAATTTTTTTTATTTCATTAGATGTATTTTAAAATTAAATAAAAATGTATGTAAAAATTTAGTTATAAATTAATACTTTTAAAATGTTTTGTTATTGCATTTTATAATATTTAGCAATAATTTATATCAGTTAATTATTTAAAAAGACCTATATAACTAAAATAAAAATAGTTTTATATTATCATACTATGTTTTTATTCGTTAATGTATTGATACAGTCTCTTATATGTATTTATACAATTAAATACTGATACAATCTTTTGGATTGTATTTAAGCGTTAATATATTCATTTGATTTGTTTACTATATTAATATCTATGTGCTAATATATTTTAGTGTGTATTGCTTATTTATATCCTTAACTTTATTTTTTTACTTTCTAATTTTGATTAAAAAATTAAAAAAACATTATTTACGAAATCAACACAGATTTAGTTCATTATCTCACATTCTTTTATATATTTTTAAAATAACATCCATACTTACCTTTTTATCAAATTATATATATATATATATATACACACACAAAAAATAAATTAACAATAGTCGGAAATCAGTAATTCACCATAAAAATTCATAACCGAGGTACAGGTTAATCTGATCTTAAAAGTAATAGCAGACAATTTTTATTATATTATAAAATAAAAATAGTTAAGTTATGTTTTAAATTTAAAAATAATTAGTTATAATTATAAATTAAAGTAAAAATACATTAAAAATATTATCAATTGTGTATACATAAATTTCAGTTTAGAAAATAACTTTATGCTAACAAAAATTTCTTAAAGTAATGAAAAATTATAAACGTGAATAATTATGATCGTTTTATAAATATTATCAAACAAAGCACAATCATTATTAATAATGACAAATAAATAAATTTTATTATTGTTTGTACATATTGTAGATAAAATGATATATGCCTTATTGTTTTTTAAGATATATATCCAATTATGTTAATTATTTTGCTGGTCAATCAATTTAAAGAATGATGATTAAAAGGACTTATTTTCATGACAACATAAAAATGAGGGCCATGAATTAAAAAGGAAAAAAATTATAAGGCAACGCTTTATTTTTACTTTAAAATTGAAATGTGCTGAACAAGCATGGTTAATTTGCATAATGTAATTACAAATAACACAAATGTGAGGTAGATAATAAACAGAAAATATTTATGAATCACTATATATTACATAAATAAACATAAATGATTAGTATAATGAAGATATAAATATCAATGTAATATTAGAGAAGATATCATAATAGAAAAATAAATTTAGGTAGGGTTTGGTATTAATCATGAAAGTATTATCCATGAAAAATTATTGTCATGAATAATAGTTATGACCAGGAGAGTTATAACTAACACAGTATTTTAGAATTTCAAAAGACAAGAGAGATAGCCTCTTTTTCCCTTCCACCTCCTTCAGTCATTTTTTCCTTTATTGTTGAGTCCCTTACAATTCTCCCTTCATTGAATCCAACCTGTTGAAATTAGGGTAATGCTATTGTATGACTGTTACATCTTCTCAATTGGCTTGCTTATGTTTCAGGCATACATTTCCATAGAGCAACACATGTGATACTTGTTATTAGAGATAGCTTGAACAGAGTGGAACGTGGACCATTCGTATAATGAGAGACCAAACTCTGTTTCTAAAGCTTTAGTAAAAAGAGTCAAGTATTGAAACAGGTTGGTTTTAAGCATCATTTGTAACCATGGAACACCATCTTTTGATCCTCTAGTGTGTGGTAGTAATCAAGGAATTGTCGTGCTTTGAATCCATTTTGCCCTTACACCCTAATTCTTAAAAACCATTATCCTTTAATCTCTCGCACTTCGTCCACTGCCTGTGCCACATCCCAAGTTTCGAGCTGCAATTTGGATGCCCAATTCATTCCGAAATTGTCGATTACTACTGTATTTTACAACTATTTGAGGTACACATCATCTATTGTAAGATTTGTAGTGTATTTGGGGAGATTTTGTGGGATCTGCGATTTGGGGGTAGGGTCGTATGCAAGTTGTGGAATAGGTGGTTCCGTAACAAATCCCACTAAATCTCCCCAAATACACTACAAATCTTACAATAGATTATGCGTATCTCAAATGGTTGTAAAACGCAGTAATAATCGATAATTTTATAATGAATTGGACATCCAAATCGCAGCTCGGAACTTAGGAAGTGGTGGACGAAGTAGACTTGGGGGAGTAGACGGAGAGAGATTAAAGGATAAGAGTTTTTAAAAATTATGGTACAAGAACAAAATGATTTGCCAATACAAAATTAAATGTATTTTTGTCCCTTTTGCAAATTTTGGAAGTAGCCAATAACTACCTGGAGGTGGTGGAAGAAGCAGTCATGAACCACACTGGGTTCTGCCCTTTAATTACGTTGCTCCTATTCACCTAGACCATCCGAGCTTTCTCGTATTGCACGTCAATGTATACCTAACATATTACCAACAGAGAAAGGAAATGAATTGTTTCTGTAAAGAAAATTCAAAGAAGAAATAGTTTGTGATGTGTGGCCAACTTCAGAATAATAATAAACAATATAGATAAAAAAATGATATTATAAAGCTTAAAATATATAATATAGAGAACAATACATAAATGTAGAATAATTTCAATTGTTTAAATTAGAGTAAATAATTTAAACTAATTAATACATTCATTTAATATTTTATTAAAAAATGTAATGACTAGAAATGCCTCACCATAAAATACAAGTCAAAATGATTGACCTTAGCTACTGTTGTAAAAATAAAAATGGATTTGAAAAGGTTCAAAAGAGAAAAAAGACAATAATATAAAAATTTATAGATTATAAATTGTAAGTTTAATACCCATAGTAATATAAAAAACATGAATGTCATTTTATAGAACATTTTTTTATTTAAAAAATATAAAGGTGTATAATTTTAATGGATTTTAAAATGGTCATAAATATATAATAATTTTACTATGACAGTTATGGTTTTTATACAAAGCATTAAGAATAAGATAATGAAGGTTAGCAAATCTTCATGCTAGATTTCATGATCAATGATTGAGCTACTTGATTAATTTTTATTTTTATTTTTATTAATTTATTTTAGACTAAAGAAAACAAATTGACCCCTAGATTAAAAATTAAATATTCAGAAAAAAACGGTGTTTTTCAAGCGCGCCACAGTCGCATGCCGGTGCGAAGTTGTAAGTATCAATTGACAGTTGTGCCCTTTCGTCGCTGATTACTGCGGTGACGGGTTATTATGCATTTATCTGAAAATACAACAAAATTAAATTTTATTTAATTATTTAAGATAAATTGTAATTAATTAATTAATAATATGAAATATTTATATTAAAATGTATTAACATTAAAGTATAATTTTTTATTTAAATATACTTTATATACAATTAATTGAAGAAAAATATTACAAGATATTATTACTAAAATATATAATTTAATCAGTCAATAAATTTTTATTGCAAATGCAACTACTCGTTTTTAATATAAATTCTTATTTTAATTATCATCTTTTATTCACAAAAATACAAATTTTCTTCTTAATAAGAGACACTTAACATATGATTAAATTATGTATTTTGAGATAGAGTAGGTTTTAACATATGAAAGGAATTACGTCTATTTGAAATAGATTGGTAATACTTTGGAGTATATTTTTTATAATCACTTTTAAAATAATTAGAAGAAAAAAATATTTTTTTATACATGACTTATTATATCGAAATTATGTTACATGTTATTAAATTTTTTTTAATTATATTTAAATTGATTTTAACTTGTAAAAAAAATAATTTTTTTATATTTTTTCTCCTACAAATCTTATGAAAAATTATTTCACCATTTACAATCATTTAAAAAATAATGAACGCTTAAGTGATGAGATGTGAAACTCAATTAAAAGAGAAGGTAAAACAACTCTTTCTTCTCTAAATTATACAAATACCTTAAAATGCTTGTTCAAGTGTTAATAAATTGTTGATGAAAAACTTATTTACAATTGTGGAAAGAAATTGTTCAATAAAAAAAAATCAGTTAAACAATAATATTGAATTATAATGTTGTTGTTATAGTAATGATATAATTTTATATATATATATATATATATATATATATATATATATATATATATATAATTTTTAATGTAGGTGTGTAAAAATATTTATTTTATAT
>Ga0099824_1000960_pt1 | contig 38462 bp, 13 predicted proteins | sample SiratrowhiteBW_FD_76837 | JGI IMG/M metagenome (GOLD analysis project Ga0099824, IMG submission 76837) | Root nodule microbial communities of legume samples collected from California, USA - Siratro white BW | ecosystem: Host-associated > Plants > Roots > Nodule | place: USA: California... | reverse complement strand
TTTTTTATATATATATTTTTTTATATATATATATATATATATATATATATATATATATATATATATATATATATATATATATATATATATTATCTTGTCTCCATGTCTTATAATTTTTAATTTAACCATATCTGCAAGTCCGTGTTATATTCGTGTTTGTGTTTGTATCCTGACTTCATAGCTCTTACCCTTTGCCATGTATTGACGCATTGGTGGAAAATGCTTCAGGATGCGCTATGCTTAGCTTTATGGATGCATTCTCAGGATACAATCGAATCTGAATGCATCATTTGGATGAGGAAAAGACCACATTCATGACCTAAACGACCAATTATTGCTACAAAGTAATGTCATTCGCCTTAAGAATGTTGGTGCCACATATTAAAGACTTATGGATAAAATCTTTCAAAGCCAACAACAATTAGACCGAATAAGAAGCTTTGTTAGCATGTATGATATTGGCAAAAGAAATGGGTGTGTGCAAACTAACAGCCAAAAGTGACTCGCAGCTCATAACTGATCAAGTGTCGGGTACCTACCTTGCAAAGGACCCCCAATTGGCAAAATACCTTAGGTACGTGCAATACTTAGCTAATGCTTTTGAGTCATTTGAATTAATGCATGTACCAAGGGAGCAGAATACCCGAGCCGATTTTCTCTCAAAATTGGCTACTTCGGCAAAGGGTGAAAGTCGGTCAGTGATACAGGAAACTCTAAGAACAACAAAAGTCTCTATTGGAACCGAAAATGAAGAAATTGTAAATGTGCTTGTCTTAGAAGGTAGGAAAGATGACAGTTGGATGATGTCTTATGTGCACTACTTAGCAGAAGGCGAGTTACCTCAATATCCGAGAGAGACTAAAGTGGTTAAAAAGAACTCAAAGTGGTACCTCATGATTGATGGATATTTATTTCGGGATGGATTTTCACACCCATTGCTTAAATGCATCTCATCAAAAGAAGCCAACAATGTTATGAATGAGTTGTATGAAAGTACCACAAGAAGTCACATCAGGGGACGAACATTGTCACTTTAGGTAATATGGGTTGGTTACTATTGACCCATTATGAAGGAAGACTGCCAAGAATACACTCGAAAATGTGATCAATACTAGAGACACGACGATTGAATCCATGCGCCAGCGGAAGAATTACACTCCATCATCAGCCCATGACCTTTTCATACATGGGGAATAAACATTCTTGGTTTGTTTCCTTTGGCAACAAGGCAATTGAAGTTCTTGATAGTAGCAATAAAATACTTCACCAAATGGATTAAAGCGGAATCAATTGTCTTCATTTCAGCCTCAAAGGTTCATAATTTTCTGTGGAGGAATATCGTTTGTTGATTTGGTGTGCCAAGGACGCAGATTTCTGATAATGGAACTCAGTTTGCAAGTAGGAAATTGAAGGAGATATTCCAAGAATTAAAGAATGGGCAAGTCTTCACCTTTGTTAAACATCCCCAAACCAACAGACAAGTGGAAGTAGCAAACTGAGTCCTACTTAGGGGAAACAAAAGAAGGCTACATGCTGCCAAGGGTGGATGGTCGAAAGAAGCACAAGGGTGTTGCTATCTTACCATACAACACCTCAATCCACCACACATGAAATGCCTTTTAGCCTAGTTTATAGAATAGATGCATTGATGCCAGTGGAGACAGTGGAGACAGTTGAGACAACATTTCGAGTGATGCATTTAGTCGTCATCATCCAATGAAGGGATTCGTGCCAATTTAGGCATGATTGAAGAACTCAGAGATTGTGCCAAAATTAAAAGTGAAGCTGTGAAGCGTCAGATGGAGATGAAACACCAAAGTAAAGTTCTCCCAAGGCAATTCAAAGAATTTGATTTGGTGATAAGGAGGTCTCAGATGAATACAATGGATAACAAGTTTGCCCCAAAGTGGAGTGGACCATACCGCATAAAGGAAGTGATAGGAAACAAAGCCTACCAATTACTAGACGGAGGAATCATTCCTCAGACATGGAATGTGGCAAGTCTTAAATTTTATTTTAGCTAAATGATATTCTAGTTTGCTTTTATGTTTTACGTTTTTTTGCTTATGAGCAATAAGCTTTGTATTGTTGTAAATATTTCCACACAGGTGACACTCTGTTCCTTTGAGTTTTTTGGTAAATTTTTCTCAAAGGTTTTTAATGAGGTCGTACCTACTAATAAATATCAGTGTTTTCTTCAAAAACAACATTTTTTAAAATGTGCTTTATTGTACAGTAGCCGAAAGGCTCAAATCCAACAGTTGAAAGGCTCAAATACGGTAGCCAAAAGACTCAAATACGGTAGTCGTAAGGCTTGAATACAGTAGTCGAAAGGCTCAATGATCTAGAAGTTGAGAGGCTTAATGATACGGGACATGGAAGACTCAATGATGCAAAAGACGAGAGGCTCAATGATAGAGGACCTAAAAGGCTCAACAAGGCGAAACCCGAGAGATTAAATGACGTGGAAACTTAGCGGCTTATTGATACGAAAGTTAAGCGATTCAAGAATTTGAAGTCTAAATGATTCATCAATGCGGAAGAAGAAGGTCAAGGTAGAAAGCATTAAAGGTGTTAGAGTCAAAGGGGCAAAAACAAAGAAGTATTCGAAGCAAACAAAAACGAAAAACAACAAAGGACATAGTCTTCCAAAAATCCATCTATAAGAAAGCTACATCAAACGGGTATGTAAATCGTATTTTCAAGTATCTTATAATTTTATATGTGAAATTCGGAATTAATAGAAGGCGTAGAAGAAAAGTAAGAAAACATAATAACAAGTTCAAATGCTATAGAATATAAATTGTTTACAAACATCGAAACAAAATATAAATTGTCTACAGATCCAAGTAGTTAACTAAAAAACTTTAGCTATTCTACTATGGCTCCATCCTCAACCACTTTGAGTGGGTCTAAAACTAAAATGTCAAGGTCTGGATGAACAACTTGAAGTTGAGCTAGAGTCCCATCGAACCCTCGTCCATACATAACTGCATTTTCATCCTTTAGGGTCTCTATCTCCCCTAGCTGCTTCTTAATATGAGCCAATAACATTTCTTCCTTGGTGGCATACTCCTCAAATTGTTTCTCTTTAAACTGCCTCTCACTTTCCAACTGGTCCTCCAAATAAAGAATCCTTTTTTTCCAAATCAAATGCCTTATATATTAAAACCTTGTTATGAGAACATACTTGGAGGATATCAGTAGCCTCCTTCTTTAGTTGCTCTGCCTGCAACTAAACAACCACTAACTTCTCCTTCACATCTACCAACTCAGATTGAGCTTTTCCAATTTGAGTGGATAAATTCTTTTCCACCCAAATGTTTTCTTGCACTTTCTTTAAAGAAACACAAGAAATAACAACCATTTTGCAGGCCAACCTCTGGATTTCTTCTTGAAGAGCAAGGAGGTTCTCTTTATTGAGAGTGGTCGTATCTTCCTCTAACAAAAAGTTGCTTATCTAATTATGACGAGCAAAGTTAAAATTTGAATTCCAAAAATTGTTGGCAAACGGGGCAATCGTGGTTCTTGGGCGGTCCGAGAAGGCTAGTGCGGGAGGAACTAACTAAGTAGAAGGTGAAGGAGGAATTTCAACCACTCTCTTTCCCTTCTTTTTGATGAGAGGTTGCTCATCAGAAACTGTCACTTCATGGTCTTCAACAACCCATTTTCGTTTCCCTTTCCCTTCTTCGAATGTTTTTTTACTCGGAGATTGAGAGGGTGCGGTAATGTCTTTTATTTTCTTGCTCACCCTCATTCTTATCAAGGATAGTCATTTTATTTGCTAAGAAAATAAGAAATGATTAAGTGACTAGCTTTAAAATAAAGAATCATACTAAGGGTAAAAAATGATAGCAGTATAATCTTTTAATTCCAAGGCTTGAAATTCAAGCTTAATTAAGGTCCCAGTGCTAAAAGTCACTCCCGATTTCTCCATGAAAGGGCAATTTTTTTCGTTCAACCTCATCAAGTTCATCCAACAATCACACCCCTTGAGGATGAGGGGTCGGGGACCAGTATAAGGAAAACCCATCAAGAAGGGTAGGACATTGCTTAGAGGTACGAATTTTTACAAAATTGGTTTTGATGTTTTTACAGGAAGAACATAAAAGGGTCAAAAGATTACGACCACCTATAGTGCTTATAGAAATCCAAAGTTTATGATTATAAATCCTACTTTCGAAGAAACAAAACAACATATTCGCAGTAGGAACCATGCCAAAATGGCTACACAAAATAAAAAAACCTCTAATAAAAGCCCAACTGTTAGGGGGTGGCTAGGCGGGAGAAATATTAAGTAGGGTCAAAACATATTTCTCGAAATTGTCTAGGGATAATCAGAGACCTTTTTAGTAAAGATAGTGACAGAGAAAAAATAAAAGGAGTTTTCAGTACCCCATTATTATTACAAATCAGTTCATCAGTACCACAAGGAACAATATTAACATCATGTTCGTCACTTTTACTAAAAGCACAAGATTGTCTAAGAGAAGTTATGGATTTAACAGTAGAAAAAGAAGAAGTTTTGAAAAGCATCTCATAATTGGCCTATGGAAATCTATTTCGGTAAACTGCTATATTGGCGGAGGTCAAGAAATAAAAACCTAATAAAACTCAAAGAAGACGGTAATCGCAACGAAAAGCGACAAGCAAGCAAGCAAAATATGGAAACTAACAAGACAATGAACATACCTCTTGGGGAAGAAGGAAAACTAAAAACCCTTGGAACGCTGATGAGCAAAGAGAAACAACAAAGAGAAATGGTACTTAGGCGAAATGAGAAACTTGTAAAGGAAGTTCCTATGACCCAATGAAGTAGTGTAAGCTTTCAAGTAAGGATGACCCACGTCATATCCATAGGTTATGCTAACTTATGAAAAACATGGGAAGTTTAAAGTAAAAGAAACCTAAGGAGCCTCAAAAAACCTTTTTGCCTATTCGGCTTAAGACTGGGGGCTTATGTCCTATCTGGGTTAGGAAGTGAATTTTAGGCCCAAAATAAAATTATGGAGGTACAAAAAGTAATCCACTTATAACTTGGAAATTGTATAAATACTTGCCCATAAGATAAGGGCCAATTAGAAGTCTAATTCAACTATTAAAAAACCACAACCCACATAAACTAACACTCTCCACAACCATATTCAGTATAAGATATTGGCGTATAAAAAAATATCTCAAACCCTAAACCTCAACTGCTACTACAATTATCAATTAAAAGTGTATATTTGTAATGTAAAAAGCAAGTGCATTTACAACATAAAAATGAGAAATAATGAAATGTTTTTAAAATAAAGGAACGTTTGTGTCAAAGACAATTTTAAAAACGAGTATAACTTAAATTTGAGATAAATTTTAAGATGTTTGTGTGATTTAATTTAATCTTGGTTAAACATTAGAAAAACATATATTTAATGTAAATGATTAAATTGAATCCTTTGTACAACTTAAAATATCAAAGTTTTATTTAAAAAGTAGTATACAAGAATTAATTTATTAAAAATATGACATAGTATAGGCGACATATCTATTGAAAGGTTAATAAATTTAACAGTTAGGTCTTATAATATTAATATTTCTTGACGGAGATGTGTTTGATCATATAAAATTTAAGAATACGAGAGTGTGTTTAATAAAATCAATAAACTAATTACTAGTCTATTTAACTAGTTCATAAGAATTTAACTACCATCAAAATGTTTGATAAATAATTAAAGTAAGTTATTTTAAGAGTTTTTTTTATAAGTTACTTTAACTAGCTTTTAGACTGTAATTAGTAGTTTATTTATTTATTTTTCATTATATATTTTAATATATTTTCTTATTATCCTTAATTGATTTTTATCTATTTTTATTTTTTTCTATTAGATAAATATTTATATTAATCATTGCATTATTTTTAATATTTGTTAGATTGTTTTATAATTTTTTTATATATTTCAAGTTAAAAAATATCTGTATTGTAAATTGAAACAACTAATATTAAATTACATTCAATGATATTATGTGAAAATTACACACAATAAAGATTATAAAAAATAAATTTAATGTAACAATTTAAATTGAGAAACAAATAAATAAGTATATTTAATTACAATTACATAATAATATATTTTTTCTAAAAAATATAAATTTTATTTGTATAATTATAATTTTTATGTCACTTTACATTTGACTTATTAGTTAGTTTCACTAAACACTTAAAATAATAAGCTACTAATAAATTCAGAAATGAGATTTTACTCTTAAATAAAAACACGGAAAACACAAAAAAGAAAAAAATACGTGAGAGAGAGAAATTTATAAAATATTAAATATTTATCTGAAAAAGAGATATTAAAAATAATGTAATATAATTGTACTATTCGAAATGTCGACGACAGAAAAAAATTAAAAATAACAAGTTAAATTTTACACTTAGACATTCCGATCAAAATACCAGCAAATTGTCTGACATTTAGTATTATAATTTAATTAAGTAATCATTAACATTAAACGAAACTTAATTCTGAAAGTATGATTAAAAAGATACTTAAAGCTATTTAGACTTTCTCTAATTATTCAGTAAAAACCTTAAACACATATTTTGATATCTTTTAAAGCAACTCGTTTTGCAGTTTATACTTTTTCCGAAGTATTAACTTGAACATGAAGTGTCATCGCAATACCGAAGCTCGAGACCAAAAATTGGAACTAAGATTTGGGACTGATAGGTGAAATAAAGAAGATTTGAAACATGAGTTGTGTAAATTAATCCGATTCTTATCGCTCATATTATTTCGTTTTCAACAGTAGAATTTGAAATCGAAATTTTAGTTTATTTTGCAAAAATTTCATAAACAGTGATATGTTTTTTTTACAAAACTTTTAAACTCTTTTCTATTAGATTTCAATTTTTTATTAAATTTTAATTTATTAATATTTTAGACTATTAAAAGATTTTAATTTTTTATTAAATTTTAATTTGTTAATATTTTAAGACCATGATAATATTTTATGACATTCTAAGATTAAAAGAGAAGTTATATTAACATATTTTTTTATTGTTTTTTTAGACTAATTGTATCTTTATTTTTATTTTAGTATTATTGAAGTATCTATGGTTATGTAGGTTATTTCAGCTCTATTGAAAGTTTTTTCAAATTAATTATAAATGTTAGTTTATTATTGACTATTGAATTTTTATTAAATTGATTGATTACACTGAATTTATATATTGTTATGATAAAAATAAATTTTATTACTTCTTCTAGCTGTGTCCAAAAGTCAGCAGTATTGATACCTCTGTACTGGATAACTCCTCAGAAGGTCCTGAGATGATACAGACATTTTTCTACTGATGATGGTCAGGAAGACCACAATTTCAAGACATCCACGGAAATTTTTTCTCCCTCTCTAATAAAAGTTCCGTCAACAGTATGAACTAATGGATGAAGATTTTTCCACATGGCAACGGTTCATCCGACTTGATCCACTACATGCCAATGAGGACAAATTCTTACTGCAATCTAATATCTTCTTCCTGCACTCTAATATAAAATTTTAATTTCACAACTGACCCTATCCGATTCATATGGGTAAAAAATTAAGAACCAGATAACACTCCCATTCAGTTTACATTTCAAAAAAAATGACAACCGGATGAATATGTCATCCGATTGTCATTTCAAAATAAAATGACAACCGGATGACATCCCCATCCGATTGTCATTTCAAAATAAAATGACAACCGGATGACACCTCCATCCGGTTGTCATTTAAAAAAATTCATTTTATTTGGAAATGACAACAGGATGGCATACTCATCCGGTTGTCATTTTGATTTTGAAATGACAACCGGATGGGGTTGTCATCCGGTTCTCATTTCCAAATCAAAATGAGAACCAGATGGAACCCATCCGGTTTTCATACATCAAATCAGAAAATTCTTCTGTTCGTCGTCGACAACGCCTAAACCCCAAATCAACTACTTTAATCAGCAATATCACTTACTAATTGCTAATAAACACCAAAAATTACTTACTTATTGTTTGTTTGAAGAATTAATCAAAGATTTGGAAATAGATGAAGTTAAAATGAAACCCGGATGAAATGTCATCCGGTTTTTATTTTATTTTGAAATGACAACCGGATGACATACTCATCCGGTTGTTAAATTTTTTAAAAGTGACATCCGGATGGGATGCCATCCGATTTTATTCTTTTTTGACATTATGAACCGGATGGGTATGCTTTTTATATTGGGGTATTTATGAAATTAAAAAATCTGTATTAGGGTGCAGGAAGCGTGTATTAGGGTGCAGGAAGAATTTGTCGCCAATGAGAAATGGATGCTATATGAACATGGACTCACAAGCCCCTTTGTGTGGACTTGAGTAATATTTAGGACATATTGAAAAATAAACAAATAAACATTTTTTTTTTAAAACACAAATTTTATTTATATGATATAATTTATATAATTATATTTTTATGTCACTTTATATTATTAGTTAGTTTTACCAAACACTTAAACTAATAAACTAGTTAATAAACTCAGAACTGAATTAAGAATTTATTAGCTAATTATTAGTTTACTAACTGATTTTGTAAAAGAGACTTTAATCTTAAATAAAAACATGAAAATAATAGTTTCAAACACGTAAAAGTATTATCAAGAGTGATTTACGTTATATTATGAACTATATTTTTTTCTTTTGGTCTTATTATTTGAAATGACTGCGTGACCATGAAAAAACTCACGAAGGATAAAGGAATGAAAAAACTCACGAAGGATAAAGGAAAGAGAAAAAAAAAAAGAACATTCACGTGCCTGAAAGGTCAAAAGGATCTTGGTCAAAAGCTTAAGGGGATGTGTGGACATTTTGGCCTACCATATCCCAACCTTTTGTACTTGCAATAAGTTTGTACTTACAACAAACTTCGTTGTATCTCTCTGGGATTCTTTTTCTCCTTCAAGGCTTCGTTGAGGCAATTCTTTCATATAATATAATTTAAGTGTTCATTTTATACGCTCACTCTAGAACATCGATGGTGTCAAAACATAATTTTTCTTTGTTAAATGAAAAGAATGGGAACATCATAATAAATAGCATTGGTATAATATATGCTATTATCAGCCTAATCTTTCTACCAGGCTGTCATTTGAATTGTGCTAAGACATTGCTAGTTTCAGAGCTCACTCACCTATTGACTCTTTCCAGATCTGCCATTCAGAATGATGTATTTCATTTTAATAGTTGTTTCATGTTCCTCCTTCTAAAAAAACTGTTAATTAGAGATTTGAGCAATCTCACCTTATTGTATCTTTAATGATAAATGTTTAGTCAAAATCTTAATCTCACAAGATCTTACTCTAAAGGAAAAAAAAATTATACAAGATCTTCAATGACAAGAAAATATTTTAAGTTCTTTCTTGATAAAAAAAAAAACCTTCATGAAATGTTGAATAAGAGATCTTCAATAAATTATACAAGATCTTAATAAAATCTTAAGGAATCTTATATCTTATTTAAGACTAATAGACACTAGGAGGTCGACTTCTTTTGTCGCTCAATCACTCAAAGATCCTTAAATTGTGGCATTGAGCTTCCTGAAAAATAGCTAATTGCTATTGCCACAGGACACACACATGCATGTTCATTATAAAGGATAAGATGACAACTGGAGTAATGTAGAAATAAATATTAAAAATGCAGCGATCTTAATAAAAAGAAAGTAAACCAATTTTTTTCCGTCCAAACATTAAGTTCTCAATTCATAAATGACACTAATACCAATGCCAAATAAATTGGAAAGACATTGGCTTACTCATCAAAGTCCGATCCAGATTCAATGCTTAGACTCCATAAAGAAACTAAACACTGTTCTTCAAATGACACTATAAAGCTAACAGACCCTTCACCGTGGTCAATCGATATAGAAGGAATTACTCTTTCTTGGTGTAGTGCCTGACAACAAAGGCCAAGCCCAATATCAGGAGAGGGACCAGAAATTGCAAGATCTTGATCACAACATCTGAACTCTTCTCAGTGTACAGAACTTGCTGAGGGGGAACGTAGGTCCGCTTTAGGGGAACAGTTGATGCATCAATCTCACCAATGTAGTATTTTTCCATCATATCTCTTGCAGAATCACTGTGCCCCACGTCTTCAAAATCATTAGTTGCATCTTTCCCTGTAACCAAAATGTGATAATAATCAATATGGTAACATTTTGGAGCTTTTATTCAGATGATATAAACACACCTGTGGCAGACAACAAAACCTCATCACCTCCGGGATGTTCCTCCATGAAAGGGGTGACATCATAGACCTGATATTGTTGAAACACATTATTTTGTTCAGTGCCAGAAATTAACATCATAACAAAAGTAGAATTCAAGCTGTAGAATTAAAATTCATGTCATTATACATGGGGTTCTGTTCTGCACTCCTTTAGGGGTGTTTGAATAAGTCTCAAAATGGGGCATTACCATCTCAGGTAAAGTTTAACTAGAGAAAAATTGGCTTGCTTTTTCTATAGTTCAGAATAGTGAAAGAGGGATTACTCCTGCCCAATGTCATATGAGCCAGTATTTTGTATAAAGGATGAGTTACAGTGAGGTAACATCAGATTGCATCAAGAGCAACAGGTTTACCATGGCCTTTGACATCTAGGGAAGATCACCCCTCAAAGCGGATATGACTAACATCTTTCTGTTTCAACAGGAACATAACTAACTTGTATAAAAAAGGATGTCTTTTATGTGAGAGTAGTCACTGTCCTTGCTGTAATCTTTGGGAGTTGGAAAGTGACTAAGGAGAAGGAATCATATTCATGAAAGGTATATATGAGAGGCTAATGAATTTCGTCCCCCTTGTTTGGATGCCTAAAATCTTCTTAAGACTCCCAATTTGGGAACTTTAAAATAAACATGAAGATTAATACAGGAGCCTTTTTGAGGGTTGAATGATAATTATTTCTAACTCCAAATATTTTTAGAAACTCCCAAACAAGGAGGCTGGTTAAAAAAAGTTTCCCTTTCACATCACACATCACATCCAAAAATTAAATAAATCAGCAGGTTAATCCAAATTCCAAACCATTCATTCACGCATCAACAGGATTCAAGTGACAAAGCATCTACAGTATAGTGAATATACAAATGGCATGAAAGTAACTACCTACAGATTAAATAGTCTCTTGGTATTTTAATATACATTCCTCTGGCATACTTTTCTTTGACACATTTGGACAAACTAGTATTTTCAGCAGTCTGTGAGATGTCCCACAATCAAAGGCATGGACTCAAAATCACAGTGTGTGATAAGATAACAAGATAATTTCACATAGTAATAGACATGATTAGATATGAGTGTATAAGGGTTGGGTTTGACAAACCCATCACTCAATCCGATCAAAAAGATCTTGGGTTGGTGATCTTGGGTTAGCAAAATCTTCGCCAGATACAATCAAAAGATCTTACGTTAAGTTGAACCAGGTTTTTACATCTTTTATTAGACTCAGTCCAACACAGTTCATCCTTAATCAATCATGTTAGATTGGATTGAGGCATGAATTTAAAAAAAAAAAAAGTCTTTGTTGTTAAAATTTGTAATTTCAAAAGCAATCTTTTAAAAAATAAACTATTATTTAATATTTCAAAAATAAACATTTAATAACAGAACAATGAAGTAAATTTAATAATAGTTATTAACATCATTTAATAATTTTGATCGGATTGTTGGATATTGGATTCATCCACAACTGAGATTAGATCAGATTGGATTGACTCAATTGCAAATACAAGTCAACCCAATTTGGGTTGGATAAGGTAGCCGGATTAATAGACTCAATCAACACCCTTGATTAGAGCTGCCTCACATACTAATAGTGAGGGATGAACAACTCCTTGGGCAGTAACTGTCAATCAGTGACAGAATAATAGTATGACAAATTCTAACGAAACGGATCTGAATAAGAGATGATAGAATGACATATATGCACATCCTTGAACAGAACTTTTGATTTAGTGCTTTTTTATGTGTTATTATTTTAATCTAACATCTACTTAAAGAAGTATAAAGTATGGTTTATCGTCATCTAAGTTGAAATAGATTAATTCATGATGGAATAATTATTCTTTCCCTATCGGGGGTGTTGTCATGTAAATCAATCATTTCTTCGATTCTCAAATCACGGGTTTTCTAGAAAGATATTCACCTTAACAAACCCATTTAGAAATCAATGACAAGCTTACTTTAAGATTTTGTTTCAGTTGATGTTCTATTTTAATTTTAACTGCAGAGATCTCATTTTGTTTCCCATTTTCAAAGATTCAAAGACTCGTATAGGAAGTAGTGGGAATACTAAAAGATTACTTTCATTTAGGTTAGCTTTTCAGTTAACAAAATACAAAATCAGTTGACCTCAACCTACTAAGACACAAACTTTATATTTATGTGAAGAGTCTTTTGTTAGACAGCTGCTCTTAGCAGAGGTAATCACCAACTGCAAACAATTGCACACAAGTGCACAAGCTAGTCATGGGAAAACGGAAAGGAGAAAATAAAATTGACTAGTTCAGTATAACAGGATAAACAGTACATCAGATCAAACACCTTCATCTTAAATCCCAAAAACCTCTTGATTTCATCTTAAACTCGTTGTCTTTACTCCTAGAGAATAAATAATTGAAGCAAATCGAAAATTCTTAAAAGAGAAAGAAACAGACCTTTCCCGAAATGACGAGCCAACAATCCTTGGTCTGGTTGTGCTTTGCAACCTCCTCGAAAGTGTGAAATTTCTGATCTGAAGCCATTGTTCTTTTCACTGCGACCACAAAATCAAAAAAGCAGAGGACCCAGAAGAATTAAAGTCAAACCCACTATTCTATGTTTGTTAAGAGACAATATAATGAGGAGAGGATCTAAAGAATCGGTACAGCAATTGACGAAAACGTGATTGTGATGATAATTTGAAGTGAATCGGTGAGAATAAGTTGATGGCTTCTGACATCAACACTTACCAAAGAAAAGGGTTTGATTCCACTTCTACCCAGAACAGATCCTTCACCACTCACACTTTCTTGTGATGTGTCAAACCACTTTTTCTTTCTCTATATTCGGTCACTGCTCCCATAGTTATATATGCTTTCTTCGAATACTTCGCCGCCAGAATAACCTTCTAGGATCTTTAAATTACAGAATTGACACTTACAAAGAAATTCAATTTCTCATGCTAATAATATAATAATACCTTGAATAAATTGTATGGTCAGTGATTCCCAAGATTTTTCTGGATAAAGATGACCTTATTTGGAAACTTCTAGTACCAATATAGTTGACACGTGATACAATTAGAATTAGGTAACCCTAAATAAGTAGGTAACATAAAAATAAAATAGTGAAATATAAAAATAAAATAAATTGTTCGTTAGATTAATAAATTTTTTTTACAGAATATGAATATAAATAAGTATGATGAATCTTAGACTGTTTTTTTTTTTTTTTAAACATCTTTCAAAAAGATCTTACACGACTTTTTTTATGTCACATTATTTTTATAATTTCAAGTCATATCAGCAATAAATCTGTTATAAAATCTAATATTTAGATTTAAGAAAGTAATTTAAACTCTTAGCCTTATTTTGTCTTCTTTGTCCTCTCTAAACATATCACTTTAATTTCATTTTTGGAACAAACAAAAGGTAACATTTTATTTTCTTTGTTGGGCATAGTAGCTGTACTAGTTTTTGTCTTTATTAGGGTAGAGTATTGAATTTACTCTATTAATTTTTTAAAATAGTAAAGTTTAACTGTATTTCTAAGGTTTGCCTCAAGGAAATTTTCCTTTTCATAAGTACTTTTTTAAAAATGAAATATTTAAAATAATTAGTGTATGTATAACTCATAAATCAGATTTTTAAGAAGTTAATGATGTAATTTAGTAAAACAGGTATTCCTTGTATCATAATTGTACATTTTAATTTTTCAATTTTCAATTAGGTTAATTTCAAATGTTGTACATATGCAATTTTATTAGTTTAAAATTTAATGGTATCAATTGAATATTTCTTATATTTCAATTATTATTTTATCTTTTATTGTAAATTTACATTTTTACAATTTACATTTTTACATTTTTACTACTAAACTCCAATTCCCTGTTTATTAAAACGACTTTAATATTTAATATAAGTTTAAATTTTAAGTTATATTAATTATATAAATTAAAATTTTAACTATTTAAATGTTTTTTATTATTCTTTTAAGGTTGTAAGCTTTATTATTTAGAGTTTATATTATGTAAAGAATGTAATAGTTTAGAAAATATGCGATCTGACTATAAGTTGTACAAGTGAAATGAGTATCTGATTATTATATTATTTAAATTGAAAATAATATATTTATAAAAATAAATAAATAAGTAGTTAGGTCTCATTTCTACTTAAGTCGCCATCTTTTTAAAACCTCTTACTTTTGTTTTCTCTGACTGCTCTTTAAGCCTATGCTTCGTCTCTCATCAGTTTTTCAACAGAGCTCACCGTTGGACTCGTGGCGGAGAACAGAACAAGTCTACCCTATCAGAATCTCCGTTAGAGTAAGTTCGTTTTTTGTCCTCTTTCTTTAGAGCTAGTTTTAGGTTTGCGTTTTTCTCTACCTTCTAAGCTTGCATGTGACATCTGAGATATCACATAGTGTCTCTGTGAGCTCACTTCCCTAGTGTTTTAGTTTAATCATTGATCAGAGGTCATTTGATGTAGATTCGAGTTCTAAGGACCTTAGGCTATTGGAACTGTTAGAGAGAATTTCCACTGTGATTTAGGTAAGGAAAGCTGACTTGCATGTTTCATGATTCCAATTTGTTTGTGAGTTAGGTTTTATCAAAGTGTGTCTCTAAAAATGCATTTGTGATGGTTTCTCTGTTGGCATGAAGCTTAAGTTGAGTTTTGATTATTTATTCATTCTTGTATGTATTATGAGTATGTGGAAATTGATGGAAGTTGAACTTTTGCATAAGAGTCATCTGAGGCATGTGTAGTTGCTCTGTGATAATAAAAACAGCATGAATTGTCTGAGAAGCTACTGTTTTCTGCATAATTCGCCCAGGCGACAGCATCTCGCCCAAGCGAGAATGGTTTTGAGGAGCAAGTATGCTCTTTAGACTGTGGCAAGAAATGTCTCATCCAGGTGAGAAAGTAGTTTCGCCCAAGCGAGGGTACGGTCGCCCAAGTGCGAGAAAAGCTCCTAAGTGTACTCTCTAAAGTGTTTTCGCCCAGGCGAGGAGGTATTCTCGCCCAAGCGAGAGTAATTTTGCTCAGGCGAAAATGGCCATGGAGCCGGAGTACTCTATGGACTATTTTCGCTCAAGCGATAAATTTTTCGCTCGAGCGAGTGGGATTTAACTCGGGTGAAATTATTCTCGCCCAAGCTAAAAAAAAGAATTTTTTTTTGGCTTCTTGTTTCAATTGTTTAATTCTTTTAGATTACAATGTATGGATTTAATATAATAGATTAATTGATACTTTAAATTTAATAATATTAATAGTTTAGTCATTTATTTCATTTATTTGTTTCTTTCATTTTTGGAGATTGAGATTGAAAAGTAAATGAATGATACATGAGAAGATATTTATATTATGTTATGAAACTGATAAAGTGTCCATGAGTTGGTCAAGGTCTAGACATAGTATTTTCAGAAAAGGAAATACCTGTGTCTAGGTCATATAGGATGGACATTGTCTAAGGATCTGATTAACGATTGATATCCTGACTCTACTGGTAATAAGAATCAAATAGATTATTACTAGGTGGTAAGAGTCAAAGGAGATCTAAACTGGATGATTGCAGCTTGGGATATAGTTGGTCAGAAAAGTCTTAGGGGGACTAACCCTATCATACATGATTAAGGATTTATTTGTGTGGAGGCTGCGTGAAATCACAGTTTGGAGATGTATGATATGTGATTATCTCGAGGTCTATTCAATGCACGAGTCCTCTGAAAATAGAGTCAAGTCTGTAGTGTGTTAGTTTCTTATATTGTGATAATACACGAAATTGAATGTTTTTGATTTGTTAAAGCTTACCTTTTGTTATGTCTGATCGTGTGTCTTGACACGGGAGCACATGGTGCTGCAGATGGATCTTTGGATTGATCATCTAGGTTGAGGGATGTTGTTAGAAATAGTATTATATTTTAAAAAACTTGTATCTCATATTGTAACCATGTTTTAAGTTTACAGTTCAACATGATTATGTATTTTGATACTGATAAGAACCAAAAGTTGAAGTTTAACCAACATCAAGCACTTGCACAAATAAATAATTCAAATGATGCTTTACAAATTCTAAGTGGACCAATCACTAGGTCAAGGGCCCAAAAACTAAAAGAGGCATTGATTCGGCTGATTCAAGACATTCATTTTACCTGCACAAACAAAATCTAAGATTGAATTGAAACCTAATCACGTTCTTAATTTCGGATGATTAAGAAATAAAATAAAAGAGATTTGGGGTAAAAGCAAATCATTTGAAAACGCATCACCAGATTTAATTTAAGTGTAAATGAGCTATTTTGGGCTTAGGTTAAAATATGAAGAGTCACCCATTATTCCATTATTTTGTGGATGAATTTTAATTTTTTTTTATTTTAATGTATTTTGTTTAATTCTCCATAGGACTAGTCATACTTAGTAAATTGTGTTTTTTTTTCATTTTCCCATTTTATGGAATTAATTAGTCATCTATAAGTGTGCCAAAAAATTGGCTTCTAGGCTAGTGAAGAGTCATGTTAGCTTTTAGAAGCTAACAAAAGTCTATTTAAGTCAAAAACACATGTAAACAACAACTTTGAATTTAAAATACGAATTTGATTCTGAAAATTTCAAAGGGTTTCTCTCTTCATTGGACTTGCAACTTATCAAGGACTGATCATCCTTGTGGCATTTTTCATACTTTAAGGTCTTTTATGTGTTTCTTTTCTGCAAAACAAGAGTTCTGAGTAGATCATCCTAAATCTGAATACTTAAGAATCTTTGGACATTCAACTGATTTTTGGTGTGGGCTGGTTGACATCAGATACCTATTATCTATGGATTAATGTAAATTATGTATCATTATGTTATTTTAATTGTAATAGTAATAGTTTACTTTTGTGTGGGTGTTACAAAGGAATTTTTAATTCAATATATTTTTCTTAGAAAATCTCAATAAACTTTTATGTTGTTAAATGATCTATATTGTTTATTTTTTTAAGTCTTTGATCTTGAATGTAATATTCTGTTTCCAATGAGATTTTGTTTTGAGAACAATCATATTTAATTTGACATACCCTACGGACACATGTTGGAAGAGTAATAGTTAGGCCACGCATTTAATTTTGTCTTTATTGAAAGGCCATTCGCAATTTAATGCTTCAGCCATAGTTGGCCGATAGCTTCAATGCAATCTTTATTAAGAGATGAATTGTCTCTTTTTTTAATTTTTAATTTTTACCATTTTTAGTTTTACACATCACAGTAAGAAAATTAACAAGGAAATGGATAAACAAAGATAAGTTTGGTAAAGATAGATGGAGATATATCCTTCCGAAGAAATTACAAAATTTTGATAATATTATTTTTTGAATTTGAGCTCAATTTGAATGGTACTTATAATAATTGATATAATAATAAATTAATTTGATTTATTGATATGTATTCTCAAACTTAATATTATACATAATTAAATCATAAAATTAAAGAAATATAAATGTAGGTATGTTTCAAACAAACAATATCAATCTAAATGTGATGTGACATGGAATAAAATATCATTTATTAATTTCATTTACAATGACAATTTAGATATTTGAATTTAAAACTTTATGTAAACCACTCAAAATGTTTTATGTTGACATTAGATGTAAATATTATTTGTTAAATCAAAAAATTATACTCTATTCATTTCGAAATAAAAACGGGATATAAACTTTTAAATCTAAATTCATCAAAATATTAACTTAAAACATTAAAGAAAACAATTTATTAAATTAACTTTTAATCAATGAAAGTTTAAACATAGATTTCAATTTCAGTTAAAACACTCAAACTAATATCTCAAAACTGTTCAGTTTTCATTAAACACTGTGTCATTATGTTTGACATTTTTTCTATATCTATTTTACCTAAAAGCTGCAATGACTTGTTTATTTTTTAACTTCAGTTGAGTTTAAAATTAAATTTGGTAGGTATTTAAATATTAGTTAGAAAATTAGGTGTTAAAAAAAAAAAAAAAGGTATTCATTGTAGTTTTTAAGTTACCTGACATTTGAGATAAAAAAAAATGTTTAACATGTTACACAATCTTTAATAAAAAGTGAAAACTAGTTTAAATATTACTATTGAAAATTAATCACATCTTTAATTTTGTAACTGTAATTGAAACACACTTTTTATCATCTTTAACTAATGAAATGAGTTTCATTATATTTTATAAAAATATATTTATGTTTAGATAATATTATTTTGACCAAAATATAAATGGTCTATTTATCAAAAAATAAGTTGAAAGTCAGTTTTTAGATAATAAATTAACTTTTATATGATAAGTTTAGTTATACCCAATAAGTTAATAAGTTAGTACCTTATAAGTTATTATTTAATAAATTAACTTATCATATTAAAAATGTTTCGTAAATTAATTGAAATTAATTGGTAAATAAATAACATAAAAAATATAATTATATAAATTTTATTATATAAATAAAATTAATGTTTTCAAATAAAAATATATTACTTTGTAATGATAATTTATATTTTTTAAATGATTAAAATTTTCAACATTTCTATTCACTTTTAAAAGTTGTAATTTTCTTTATTGAAATAAGTCAGTTTATTTAAATGAGTTGATAAAATAAATATTAACAAAATTAATTTTATTTATTTATTATTTATTTAGTATTTCTTGATTAAAATTACTTATACTAAATTTGTCTTTTACAATATTTTATTGTGTGTAATTTCTACATACATGTAAAATATTTTAAATATTTTATTAAATATTTCATCATGTAATGAAATATTTATCTTTTGCTAATTTATAATGTTAAATCTTATTTTTGATTTGAACTACATGAAAAAAATTAAAAAATAACTCAAAAAATATTAAAAGTACTACAATAATTAGTTATGTATTTAAAATTTGAACATATAAAATAAAATTAAGAGAAACTTTGTGAAGATCATATAAAATAAAATATTATATTATTATTTAGTTGATTTTATAAATTGGATAGTTGAGTAGTTCATGTTTACAAAACTTTTATCTTTATCACCATTTTTTCTATGTTCTATTTAAGATAATCGTACTAAAACTCTATTGATTTATACATTTGGAAAAAACAACAAAAACCTAATGAAGAAAGGAGAAATTATACTCAATCATTTTTTGTGAATAAATAAATTAAATTCAATTTATTTTTAAGTGTTTCTCTAGGACGAAATTTTGTTTTATGAGGATTTTTCTAATTGGATTATGTTTGTGGGGTAATGCTAGTCAGATTTTGAAATAAAGGGGAGTTAAGGTTTGGATCACACCATTCAACAGAATCTAGGTTAAAGAAGTTAACATTCAAATATACTAACTATACTAACTAGGATGTATGATATGCAATTGCCATAATGATTGTAATGTGTTATGTTTATTTCAAACCTCGTTTTTTATTGTTTTGGATGTTTAAGTAATAGTTTGATTGTTTGTTGGTGATATAAAAGGCGAAACACTTGCTTGTCGAGGTGAAAATGGAGCTTTCCTCCATGGGAAGGTTCACTTCAAGTCTATTTTTGTTGATATGTGCAATTTTTGCTCAAGCAAAAGTTTGGCAGTGTTAATATGACTTAAGGAGGTGCAAATTTTAATCAAACAAGTAATTTCTCATAAGCAAAAAAAGATATAGAATAGATTTTTTTTGTCTCGAGCCTAGTGTAGCTCAAGTGGAAATTTGTAGCTCAAGTGAAAATAGACAGCTCAAGTGAAAATAGTTTAATAGAGAAAAAATCAATTTGGATCAATTTTTGCTAAATGATCAGACGTTGCTCTCAAGAAAAAATCAACCAAAATTGTTGGTTGTTTATAAACATCACTCAAGATAAAACTAAGAAGAATTGAGTAGTTATGAACATGCCTTTTAAGGTAAGTAATGTGAGGTTGAGTATAGTAAGAGATCAATGCCTATAATCTACTACTTGTGTGTTAGGTCGATTAGAGTCAAGGTTGGTTCCCATAATCTACTACTTATGTGTTTGGTCAAGTAGAGTCAAAGTTGGTTGGTATAATCTATTGAGGCATGTTGATGTGTTGTTTGGTACCTAGGAAGGTATAACTTGCATTTAGTGTGATGAGCTATACTAGGGTGAATTTAATAAAATAACATGTTTCACTAGTAGCCCTAAACTAAGGTGTCAGGTGTGAATAGCCGATGAAGGGATACTGAAGGCATATCTTGAGGCTACAGTGATGTAGACCAGATTGGGAGGTAGGATCAAGAGTAATCCTACCTTGTGGGTAGGATATTTAAGTTGATAGTGGTATGACAGAGTGACTCACTACAGTATAACCCACATATGTTAATCTCTTAGTTCAGACATAACAACCATCTCTTAAGAAAGATGTTTCGATTATATATTATTAGTATATATGATGTGATAAATATACATGAAAATGATATGATTATGTGTATTTACATAATGATATTACTTGTGAATTGTTATTTTTGAATAAGCTTTCCTTATACTGTCTTTCGCTTGACCATATTATTTTACATTTAGATAGATATGATGACAAATGAGAGAGATGTTCTTAAATCTCAAAGATGAGTTAGAAAATGGAATAACATTATAGTACATATACATCTATAATTTGATATATAGTTTTGTATTTCATAATAAAATCTCATATAGGTTTTTTTTTAAATACAATTTATATATAGTTTATACATTATTATCAATTAATGCAGATTATTATTAACTATTTCTATTATAGTTACATTAAAAATATAAAAAAATAATAATGAAAAAATCAAGTAAATTGCAAGCTAACAATTAACTCAAATACCTCATAATTTATAAGTTAAAACCTTTTAAAATAAAATACTCTTAAATACATTACACTTTTATATTTATCAAACTAATTTAATTAGTCAATTGATTAATAACTAGCTTATTGACCTGAATTATAATATTATACATCATTCTACTATTCATAATACTTAATTATGTTTTGAATATAATTACTATTGAAAAGCAATGTCAGTAAAAAAAAACATATTAACACTTAAAAGTGTAAATAAATGTATTTAAAAGGTTAATTTTAAATTTTAAATAGAAATTCATAAATTTTAGACCGTACTTTTTGAGATTTATTTATTTTGTTATTTTTATTATAAAGTATGAATTAACCACATGTTTAGTTCAGTCCTTTAAAAAAAACAGAGTTTTCCACGTTAAATTAGTTTTGACAACAAAAATACCTATTGTTATGCATTCATTCAACGACATAATTTTTTTTCTAAAAAATAAAGAACAAAAAATTTATTGATTAAAAACTAAACTAAAGTTTCATATTATGTCAAATAATATAAGTTATTTTCCTTTTATATTTTGCTTAACTCAGAAAAAAATTATTATAATGCACATAATCGCGTCTCTAATTGCAATTAACAAAATCATTTTAAACGAGAATTTACATAACTTCTGAAAGTCTAAATCCATTATTCACTCTTTTGAAAGGAGTCAAAATATGAGTCTAAAGAAGAAAAATGAAAACTTTAGTAAAAAATGAGAAAGAAAAGAAAATAGTTCACAATTACCACAAAAACATTGGGCTAGTCAATGTTTTCAAACTAATCAAATCAAAAGTTTGAAAAGAAAAAGGCTGCTTGAGTATTCAAATACAATAGAAACAAGTTTTCTTGTAAATAATAGAAGAAAAAAAAAAACCTTTTTGGATTGCGTCTAATATTCCCAAACCCTCGTCATCTCTATTTGAAACACCAGATTTAGAATTGCATTAATTGATTTTGCGTGTTAAAGTAGTCTGAAGAAAATCTTAATAGTGCACGAAATTCTTTATGATTTTTTATTTTGGATTTCATCAGATGGGACCATCAATGGCAAAGCAAGCCCACACACAAACAAATATAAAATGATTAAAATCAAAACAGCCCCTGGTTTTGTGATGGGTTCTTTTAATTAAAAATAATAATCATGTGAGTGGTAGTCTCTTAATTATTATTTTTTTAATTGTAGAAACCAAATCTTTAATTAGATAGATTCTTAGTAACATGCTTTCTTCCACTTAAGAAAACAAATTTTGTGTATACACTAATTCTTTCAAAATAAAAATGCTAATTTTCAAGTAAAATTTGACAAAATTTTTATCTTCAATAAATGTTCCTTATAAGAGTTTTGAAAGTTATTTCTTGTTATATGTACATTACTTTTTCTGGTCCTTATATTGTAATAACATTTCTCTAAAAATAGATACTCTTCGTTTCAAGAAATCTTAAGAAATAGACACTTTTACATTTTCTTAGTTTTACTTAATTATGTTTCAAATACATATTTTTATAATATATTTAACTGTACTTGTGAATTTGTATTTTTATTCTAAAGGAACATTTTATCTTAAGTAAAAATAATTCAGTGACATATAAAATCTTTCTATTTTCTTAAATTTAATTTTTTCAATATAAAAAGAACTTATTGAGAAAATATATAAAAGTGTAAGGTTTTTAAGTTTTTTAAATTCTTTGTCGTTAAAATAAAATGAAATGTATATTTCTTAAAAATGATATAACACCTTAAAGACTAAAAGAATATTACAAGCACTATAAAAATGGTTTAACTATTAGGAATTGACTATGAGTTAAAAGTTTCATATTAGATAAAAATTACTAAAATAAATTATTGATAAGTAAAAAGATTTATAAATCTATTATTATTAAATTTTGGGTTAAAAATATTATTTTATTCTTTTATATATAAATTTGTTCATAAAGAACTCAATATTAACAAATCTTTATAAAAAAATTTAAAAAATTCAAAATACTTATTTAGTTTCGAAAAAAATAATGAAACCACTATTATTTTTCACTTAATTTATTTTTTTCTATCTATTTTGATATTCTTTAGTAAATGAGTGGACTACATAACTTTTATTTTTTTATTTCTCGTATATTTATATTCTACCAAGCAATTAAACATTAAATTATAATTCTTATGTGTTTTTTTTCCTCAACTAATTTCTTCTTTATTTTCATTATTTTTAAAACCAACCATTCCCATCCTGGAGTCAATTCAATTATAAATGTGCAATCATTTCATGACAATGAAGGCACAGTTTTCCTAATTTCCTTTTTTTTCTGAAAGCAAAATGGGAATATTATTTCTAAAATTGCATGACCACAAGATATGGAAATGTCAGATATAATTATATAATATGAAAAAAATGTAGCATTGCCCCATCTCTGTAGGGTATGTCAGTGGGCATTGCATGATTGAGTTTTACCATGAGGTGCAATTAATTTTTTTTTAACAAAAATACCATATTTAAAAAAATTATTGAAACGGGGTAACTCGTATTTACACAAAGTATTTTAAAAAAGTATGTTAAATTATACAGTCAAATTTTATTTTATTTTATTTTTTATATATTTCCCAATACTACTTCACGAATAACTGTTTCTTTTAATCAGCAACTACATGAATAACTGTGAAATAGAATTTTGATTGACAATTAACAGCTCTAATATTTTTATATTTTAACTTTTACATATATTCTTTTAATTTATTAAATAGCAGCTATTTTTTTAATTGCTTATTTTGGGGTAAATTTTTTAAATAAAATATTTTAGAAATTGAATAAATTTTGATAAACTTAAAAAGAAAAAAATACTAGAAAGTAATCAACAATATATTAAATAGATTAAAATAAAATTATTTATGGAACCTCGTTCCACACTTTGATATTTTAATATCTGATTTGGTCAACTACTACTAGCATCTACAGTAAACATCTAAATAAACCCAAAACATATTTTAAATGCAGACTGAATGTGACCAATACAGTAATTATTTATACAAATAATGAATTATCTAAACCAACCTTTTCATATATTATCTTCTCTAATATTTTATATAAATTAACATGTTTTACTAATCAAAATAAACTCATTAAAAATGCTATATTTAATAATGAGTTACTAATCAAAATTATTTTAATTATGAAGTCAAATTTAATAAAATAATCCCAGCCTAAAAAGAAATATATATATATATATATATATATATATATATATATATATATATATCAAAAAAATTTAATTATCTTTTTAATAGATATTTACATACATTATAACAAATATTAAATTAATTTCATTTCATGTATTGCTTTATCGACATAGAACTTTTTACCTGGTAGTATATTTGCTCATATAAAAATATGATTAAAATAAAATATAAATATAAATTATTCAACGAAACGATAAATGAGTAATTTAAAAATTTTCATAATAGAAAACAATAATTTATTATATATAATTAAATTCATACATTTCATATTGACCGATTACATCTCCAACAACACTAAATACATAATCATTCATACATCACTAATTTAAATGTTTTATTTATCTCATGCAAAAATAGATAAATATCACTCTTACATCACATCAATATCATATTTGTCTTTTTAACACTTGATAAAAGCAAAAGACATTATCTATGTCATATGGTAAATTTCAATGACTTATAAGACTCAATTATATTTAAATCACATACCAAATTATAAAACCTTCATATCCTTAGTAAACATTATATCCACGTCATGTCATCAATCTTAAATCACAAAAATTTACATTTCAAAATTCATCATTCACAATAATATTTTCTACGTAATATAGTTCATCTAATAAAATTTAACAAATCATTAACAAATCAATTAAAATTTATATTTTATGTAAACTATTAAGGCAAAATCCAGTACTCTAAGGTTTTAGTTTGTGTTTCAAAACAACTAAGTGTAAAACACGATCACACTTTGTCTATAAGACGATATAAACAACAAATAATATAAGATTCAAGTGTTTTATTTGACAGATAATACAATATCATGTAAGACAATATCATGTAAACTATTAGTCTGATAAATTGCATATAAGATCAGATGAAACGTGCATTAAACAAATCTTGTACTTAAATTAAATACCATATGCTTATGGTATGTGTGTAGGGAATGTCTATCCACCAAAGAGATCTATTTGAATTCATAAATTAAAAATCTATCTAGACGTGAGCCAAAATTGTTTTCTTTATCAACTTTTCGACATAAAGAGATTGTTAACTGTGACCAAGTTATATAACTTATACAAAAGGTGTTAGCACCAGTGAGTTGCTATGAAGATTTGATGAAAAGCCAATCATGTGATGAAGTTCAAGACCTTGTGATCATATGTGGACATCATGGAGTTTGCATGAAGATTGAAAGAGCTCGGTCTAGAACTTAGGATTGTGTGTTGTGTGTCAAGTTTGAGTTCAAATCAGTGATGCATGTAATCTTAATCAAGGATAAGCTTCATAAGTGCTTTCTGATCTAACAAAGGATTTGAGAAATCATTAAAATCAGAACTTGCATTTTGAATAACTGTTTTAACTAACTCGAGAAAAACAATCGACTGTTTGACAAAACAATCGATTGAATTTTAAGACAGTTGTCTATAAATAGTTGGCGCATTTTTGAAAACATATATGAAATCATTCTAAACATTTTCTAAGCAAGAACTATGAGTTTTCAAAGAGAGAAAAGTGTCTTCTTGTCTAGTGATCAAGATCATTTAAACTCTTTCATCAAGAATTATTTTTTGAATATTGCTAGAGCTTTGAATTGATTGGGACTGATACATTACTGATCTGATCATCAGACTAAGCCTTCTAAACCCTTTGTTCATTACTTTTGTAATATGTTGTATAGAAGTGATTGTGTTGTTGTGTTAGTGATAAATCTTTCATTGTATTGGATTCTTTTCTGTTGTAAGTTACCTGGTGTGGTAATTCTGTGTGTACAATGGGTTATGTACAGTTTGTAACTTGCTAAGGGATAAGTAAGGGGCATTCTAGAATATATAGTGGAGTCTGTATAGTTCCAGATTCTGCTGTAGGTTTTAGTAAAGGGTTTGTTGCAAGGATCAGTGTATTCTTGCGGGTTGCAAGTGATTGAATTGTTGTAAACTGATCTGGTTTGATCTTTTATAGTGAAAATCCTTACTGTGGAGTAAGAAACTGGACATAGCCCTTGAGGAAGGGTGAACCAAGATAAATCTGTGTGTTCTTACTATTTCTTGCTCACTTCTTTATAATTCTTGTTGTTTTTCTTGATTTTTCAGAATATGTTAAAACTTGTTAATTAAATAGATTGCTCAACAGTCTGGAAACAACATTTTAAGTAACTTTTGAAAACATATATTCTGTTTGAATACAGTCTACTCTAGTTATTTCTGAATCTGTTCAATAACCAGATTACTCATTTTTTGTAAATCAACAATTTCGTAATTCACTGTTCATTAATGTTTTTCCAAAAAAGTTGATTTTTCACAATTATTGGTTAAAAATTGTTTTCATACATTAAACATAGTTTGTATTGTTTGATAAAAGTTTCTTTAATCAGTAATTCATTACAAACTTAGATTTGATCTAATTCTTTGATTTCTTGAATTAATCTTTAAGAACTGGTTTTACTGCACATTATATTTTTCCAAAACTTGCTTTACAGTATATTGTTTTCTTTCTAAAATTAATATTTGTTTCTAGTTTACTGATTCTGAGTGATTGTTATTATTCTAGAATAATTCTGGACCCTTGCTGTTTGCCTTTTTTTTATTTCACCTTCATAGTTTCTTTAAATATTTTTTATTTCTCACATTGAAAAGTACATTTGCAAAAAATTTTAAAGGTGTTCAATTCACCCCCCTCTTGAACTTGGCTAAAGCTTATTTTACAGAAGGCACATCAGTCATAAAATTATGCAAAAAAACTACACTACCTAGGGAGACAAGCATTGTTAGTGATCAAGAACGTTGTAAAGAAAAAAGAGCAAAGATTGAGACAACATTAAAGACAACAATCATCATAAAGCTTGTTAGATACAAAATGGACAATGTATATAAGAAAAAAATTCTTAATGGTTATCAACAATCATCCAATGATTACCTTCTTCAAAAAAAAAAAAAAAACCTATAAAAAGGAAATTTATCAAAAAGAAGGAATGGTAGGGAGATACATAGAGGAGAGGACATGAAATGTCAAATAGGTTGCTCATAAGAGGATCATTCCTCTAAGCCAAAAGAGTAGAGGTTGCACCACATAGATATGCTAATCAAATGAAATCGTACATCTTATACATTCCTAAAAGGATCCTCAAGCTGGAAGAAGAATAATGTATTAGGATACAGAGAAACCAAATAGCAAACACTTAAAATATTTTTCCAGATACCTGGAAGAGTGAGCCAAATCTTTGTATACATTAAAAGACTTTATCCTCCCTAGAGAGCAAGATAATCTAAATTAGGAGAGAAGTAATATGTTGTCAGACATAATCGTTCTCAGTTATCAAACCCAATGATCATTAAATCATTAAAACACTAAATTTTCATATCTTAGACAGGAGTGATTTTTTGACAAATAATATTCAGGATCAATCAAGAGTGACTTGAGTAAAGAATACTCATAACGAGGACATCTTGGAGTGATTGCAATCCGAAAGAATAATCGATTAGGCAATAGTGGCTAGGTGTAAAGAATACTCAGGTTTAACCAATAGTGACTTGAGGAAAGAATACTTAAGTTGAGCCAAGAGTGGTTGATGTTAAGAATAAAGTTAAGCCAGGAATGATTGGTGTCAAGAATGCTCAAGGGACTAGCTAGGAGTGGCTATAAGCCTAAAGATCAATGTGTACTTCACAACAATAGCCTGCTTAGTTGAACTTAACTAGTTTGGTCAAAAACTGAATGTAATCTATTATGACAAATGAATCAGTATAAATCTTTGTGTATAGTTTTTCTCTTGTATCTCTTGTTATATTGCATGTTATAATCGTCTGAACTAACCCAAGAAAGAAAGTTGATATGTGAGAATCTACTAAAATGTTTTATTGAATTTTCTTTTTGTTAAGACCTTGATGTAAATATATTTGTTTTGAATGAGTAGAAGCTAAACTATGTTTTAATTATTGGCTAAAATAAGCATGAATATTTATTAATCAATTGATTTAGTTAAGTTGTAAAATCTCCAACTGACTTGGTCTTACTACGTTAGACTAGCTAAACTTAAAATGAGCTTCTAACTATGTTTGTATGGGCATTTTTGTTACAAGTTTTTCTTCAAGAGGAATGTTTTAAGCCTTATGAGATGAAACATGTTCAAATATATGTGTATAAAATTTAGTCTTAAGCCCTGATTTCGTAGCGTATCCCTTTAGGTAAAATATACTCTAGGTAAATAGTCTAATGTTTAGTTGGGATTAACAAGAAAGTAGCATAGACAATTAATTCACTTAAGTTATTCAAGTGTATATGATATAATACAACAGATGAAAGAATCTTTAATATGATTGTGTTACAAAAAAAGTCATCCGCTTAAGTATCATAAATTAACAAACTTTTGAAAAAAAGTCTTTAAATTTATTTAAATCACAATTTAACCCTATCTTGTGATTTTTCTATTTTCATAGTTGGTATCAAACCTAACCTCTAAATGGTTGAGCACCTGACACATCTAAAGGAAAAGATCCAACAAGAGAAGCACAAAATAAGACAATAACTTTCTCTTAGTATAACTCTTTTGAGTTTGTGCAAAGAATTAATTTTTAATTAATTTCTCTTACGTACATTTAAGAGCTTTTGAGGAAATGACATATCTCTTTACACATAATCTCCCAAGCATCTTGGATCATAATACTTAACAACATATTAAATGTTGCATGCTAACATGCACATCCATTTTGTTATCCAAATCATCAAAGAAAAACTCAAGGATCGCTTCACATAGAAAAGAAACATAACCCTAATTCCTTACTACATTCTCTTCACGATAATCATGCGTCTTTTCAAAGTTTTAATGCATGAACTATCATCAACCGAAAAAGGTAGTGAACTAAATATCTCAACATTGTCCAAAATGCACATATCTGATGTAATTAAACAAGCCCTAAGAAAACTTCCAAATTTGAATTTGTCTTATCAATATATGTGCATATTAGAGCTCGAGCTATCATCTTGTCACCTTCTGAAGAAAATCCAAGTTAGACCTTTGCACTCAAACGCAGATTAATAACCCAAAAGAAGAGAGCAGCTCCATCTCTGAAGTCAAAGCAAGCAAAGAAGACAAAAATGTCTCAAATTTAGCCTATATCAAATGAATAAGATTTGATGATTATTAAGGCATTGATTGAATATGAGAAGAAAGTTGCTAGATCACTCTATGATGCAAACATTGGTAAAGTATAGTTGGAGGCAACTATGAGCCTAAACCTTGCTAATGGTGATCTTCAACAACGTCTAATAGATGATGAAACTCTTATTTCAAAATTCTTCTGATGGAAGCATCTCAACCAACCAATGAATTATGGATGTCGGTGAGATAATTACTTTTGAACTTCTTAACCAACTAAAAAATAAAAAATAAGATTATAGGTAGAGGTCCCCGCTACCTGATAAGGGAATCTCATTTCTTCACAAACTTACAAGGTTATGCGATGGAAATTGAAAAATCATAAATTATCTAGTACTTTCCTATAAAGAGAATTTTTCAAATCATCTTCTGTGATCTAACTAAACCTACCAAGTTTCAAGATTTACCTCCTTGTCACCTCTTCCTAAAATATCACTTGATCAAGTTACCTTGAATATTTTAGTTATGTAACTTTCTTTTCATATTATTTTTAATTTAGTTAGATACTAATTTAGAATCTAATGATATAAGTGACTAAAATCTTGGTAGTTAATATTATATACCAATTATCTTGACTTAATTAGTCACTAAATTCAATCATTATCTTTATTTTGTAGTTATTTAGTAACCAAAACCTAATTTTGTTGTTATTTTGGTCACAATTAACAACATTTTATTTGATAACTAAAATTAGTGTCTATATAATTTTTTTTTGTAGTGATCCTCTCAATAGAATTTTTTTCCAAATCATCTTCTATGATATAGCTAAACCTACCAAGTTTCAAGTTTTACCTCTCTCGTCACCTTGAATATTCAAGTTATGTAATTTTTTTTTCATATTATCTCTTATATGTTAATAATTTTTCTAAAAGTTCATAATTAAAAAAGTTTAACATCACAAATTAAAATAACAAATGTTTCGTTACATCATGTTATATGAAAATTAAACACAATAAAAATTGTAAAAAAAGAAATTCAGTGTACCAATAATTTAAATTGAAAAATGAAAAAAAAAATAAATTTCTAATAAAAATATTAAATAAAAAAAGTTTAAGATAGTCATTAGATCCACTCATATAAATAAAATAACTTTTCCAAATAAAAATATATACAACTATAAAAAATAAAAGTATTAAAAAGTTTAATAAAAAGTGGTTATTTTAAAAAAAATCTAAAATTATAATTACATAATAATATATATTTTAAAAAATTCATTTTTATAATTTTATATCATTTTTCATTTATTAATTGTTTTATTAGTTAGTTTAATAAATACTTTTAATCTAATAAGCTGATTTTTTAGCTCAAAATCATTAACTTATCAAGTAATTTTGTTAAGCAGACTGGAACATTTTTTTTTAACAATTTTCTTAAAACATGCTACTTTTCTAATTACAGAAAACCAAATTACACCTAGACCGCATGACTGCATATACATCGTCAGGACCATAGTAATTTACGAATCACGCACTATCACCCCCACAAGTTACACCCCACATGTTACACATACTACATTTCACCCCTAAGACTATTTTGATATTTTATACAATAAATTGAGTTTTAATTAATTGTTCAATGACCATTTTTATTTTATCTTTAAAATTATACAATTACGTATTTCTTATTTTACAGTAATATATATTATGGTTTTTTATGTTGAATTAAAGTTGTTTTTAATTAAGTATCCAATAAAATAAAATTTATTTTTAATTAATTTAATCAATATTTATCTGTAAAATAATATTAAATGTAGTAAGATATTTAAAATTAATATTAAGACAATAATTTATTGATTAAATTAATTCTTTAGTTTTTAAAACTTACAAACATTTTATGCTTTCCTTATTCTTTAAAGACTCAAATATATTTTTAATTCATAAAAAATGACTGAATTTCATTTTGGTTCCTGTGTTTTTTTATTTCTCTTTACAATTAAAAACTAATATTTCTTTTATTCTTAATACTATACAACCATATTTGACTGCTTCTTTATTGAACACAAAGTTAAGTTATAGGTTCAAGTAAAAATATTAGTAGTAAGATATAATGTTATGTAAATAGATGTTATTTATCAATTTAAAATAAATATTGAGAGTAACAAATAAAAAGACATATGGACTTGTATTACGCTTTAATACAAGTGTAAGATATAAATTTAGTGTCTGGTTAAACTCTAATTATTTAACTATGTTTTGAAGTTAGTTAGTTTTGAATGGAGTATAGTAGGTAGACTTGTAGTTGAGAAGTGAAATTTATTTCTGAGTAGTGCATACAGTAAAGTAGTACGTCTTTTCTTTGTTGGGCTGTAATAGAAAATAAAAAAAAGGAGAGTGCACTTAAAACCTTTATGCGGTGCAATTAGTAATTTCAATTTTCTTTTTCGATAAAAATAATCATCACTAACATCTTATTTTTAATTCATTTTTTTTAAATATCTTCACACAAAAAAATTTAAAAAAAAAATCATTACTTCCTATGCAAATATTTAAATATAAAAAGCAAATTAAAAATACTAGGAGAATTCTATAATCAACTATAATCAAAAGTAAACTATATACATTTTCTTACAGTTAACAGACCCTAAGTTCTTCTCCCCCACTCTCTTTCAAGTCGTATTCTTAAGAAAAAAAAAATAGAAAGAAAAAACTTCCAAACAGATTTTACTTTATTTTTAAAAATCATTTTGAACTTTAACTTCAAAATAAATTTTAAATTAAAAAAAGATTAACATATCCTAAGCATAACTCAACCTGTATGAAGCAAGACTTGAATTGTGGGACTAAGACCAATATCTGTTTAATTCTGTTGACACGGACCATATCTTTAAACCCAATAACTTAACATATTTGAGACTTTCTCACAAAAAGTCAACAGCTTAAAATATTCAAAATTTGACATATTTGAGTTACTTGCTCAGAATTTGAAGATGTCACTCTTGCACATTTGTGTAGAGAGATTTGAAGGTGTGCTCAAATTGATTACTCCCCGTAATAAAGAGTGTCAAAATATTTACACATAGGTCAAGATTGGAATTGATAATAATGAAGTCTCCTACGACATTGTGCCCATAAACAACATAGGTACTACTAAGTTTGATTGCATCTGTTTCATCCTATGTATATATATTTGAATGCTACTGTGAGTTTCTAACTGGCACTGGCTGACAAGAAGCTCATGCAGATTGGGGGACGAACTTTTAACAAAGCTAGAATGGATGAAGGGAGAATCCACAATCCATCTCCACAAATCAAACCAGAAGCAACTGCAGGAACCATCAAACCTGCCTCGCTTCTGTTTAGTCTGTGCCACATAAACACAACCAAACTACCCATGCACATGTCAATGGCAAAGTAACCACCAACTAGGAAAGGAACAGCCATGGCCATTGGAAGTGGAATCCATTTCCCAACCTTTTTGTTGCCAAGATCCCTGACCAAGTTGGCTGCTATGGCAAATGCAAAAAATCCATAGCAGAGTTGCAAGCAGTGCTGAGGAAGGGCAGAAAAACCTTCCACACCAAGAATTGCCATGTTTCTGTAAATAATGGCATATGGAGCCTTGTAATCCCCATCTGGGTTCCCCACATCAAAAGCCTTGTAGAAAAGGAAGAATGTGAGAGGAGCAACAACACAACCTATTGCTGTCCCAATTGCTTGGCTTAGAAGCATTGAACGAGGGGAAGTGAAAGTGAGATGGCCAGTCTTGAAATCATGCATCAAATCAGATGAAATGGAGACAATAGATTTTATCAGGCCACACCCCACAAGTCCAGCAACTACACCATCACTTTTTCCTGCCAAGGCTGCAAGCACAAAGAGAGCCACTTTCCCATAGTTATAGGCCATGTTCATGTCCGTTAAGCCTGCACCGTAAGCATTGCAGAAGCCCAGAGAGGGTGCGAAAAGATAGGCAAACACCACGTAATACCACTTCAACTGGGGGAACATCAAAGGAATTACAATGACAGAAACGATGGAGAACAATATGTACCCAACACATGCCAACCATATGGGAATGCTCTCTCTTGCAAACACTTCATTCCTTCTAAGATCATCAATAGGGACCGGTTTCTGGTTATCTGAAACTGCAGTGCCAGAAACATTAGACTTCTACAGACAAATAGAAGACTCACCCATAACTCCGTATAGAAAATTTCTATATGGATAAAGACCAAATGCAGCTTTACACCAAATATAAAAGGCCACATCACCACATGCATAGACACAACAGAAAAAAGTGTAAACATTTGTTCCTATGACTTTCATTATGTTACTCTTTTTCTTTTGCTGGTGGTGTGCTGAGAGGATGAAAGCAATTGCTATTACAAGATAAAAACCTATGATTGGTAAGACTTGAGAATATATTAAGGATTGACATCTTTGGAGATTACTTACATTTATTAAGGTTCTTCCTTTTCACCGAGGCGTGGATATTTGTGGCAGTGAAATAAAGGACTTTGACAAAATTGTAAAGCCCATCACCGAGAATCAATGCAATGGAAATAAAAACCTGCAACAACAAAATGAAAAATAAAAATAAAAATCAAGGCTTTAAAAATTAAAAGAACTGAAATAAATAGTATTGCTTTGATACAATCCTTTAATTCTAGCAAGATTTAGACCTTATAGCCATTAAGACTCTTCATGCTACTTTCTGGTAAACTTGCGGGAAACCATTCTCCTTTTAGTCCCCGGATTAGCGGCCACATAATGCCCCATGAAATCACAGCACCCAGAAGCAAGGATAAATTTACAAGATGAGAACAGATCATTCCTGCTCCCACGTATGTCATGCTGAAATCGAAATAGAATCTGCAAAGTTGGAGCACTTTAATCAGAAAGGAGCAGCAATTATTTCAGGGTTCAGAGACTATTCCTAGTTGAATAAAGACAAAGGAGCATACGAATTTTTCCACGCTTTCAATCCAAAGGTGGGAAACTGAACAAATCCACAGCTATCTCCACCCGTATAAAACCATTGAAAGAAAGCCCAGAGGAAACTCGTTGAGAAGAATTTCAAGAAACCATGAACCTGCTTCCTGCAAAAGTTGAACTGGTTTGAGCTCCTATAAACATGAACCCCGTTTACTTGAAAATACCAAAAACATTAGAAGTAGGGCAAAACAAAACATGTCCATACTTGGCCATGGCATCTCCTTTAGGAGTATGGAACCCGTTGATAAGAACAGCAGTAGCAGTTCCACTTGGATAAGTTAATTTGTAGTCTATTATCATAATCTGTTAAATGGCACAAACTTCATCAGCACCTCCACTCAAGTCAAGCAGAACTAAAATCCTTAAAAATGAGACCATCACTTCTAAATGACAGAACAAGACAAATTAACTTACAGAAGAACAACATGTTCAACATCATATAACTCATGACTAAAATGAAAATACCTTTCTAATGGGAACCAACGCCAATAATCCAACAAAGCTGGTGACAAAGAGAAAGGCTGTCATCCATCCAATTTCAGGCTCCTTAGTACTCGAAGGATTATTCCCCTCTGTATTAACCCCTGCTTGCTCATATGTCCTCCTATTCAAACCCAAGAGGTAAGACCCAAAACCACCTACAGTTACACAAGTTCAGTTCAATACACAAACTATCATTTACACAAACGCAAGTTAAAAGTTCAATTGGAAAAAGGCTCACCCACCTCCTACCGCGATGCTATAGCAAGCGACTGCACAAGTCTGGATTACGGTATTCTCTTGTCTAGTGAAGGGTGTTGAAACAATTTTGGCCTTTGCAAGAATCTTAGTCCATGTTCTAATGAATACAAAACCAAGGAGAGCAGCTGAGACATTGAGATTGGGGACTAACCCAGTTGTGAGGTTCAGCTTCATCACAATCACGCTATAAATTGCTCCAATCAGAATGCTTGCTACCAGTCCCCGAATTGTAATCTGTCTTGGCCATGGTGCTATTCTACTCATGTCATCAGGCACAACCGGAGCCTCTTCAATGTCCTCTCTTCCGATATTCTCAATCTCTTTGAGTTCTTCGTTGCTTATTGCATTAGTACCCATTGGATTCATCAAATCCTCAACCCTGATTGAATGATCAGTCACCACAGAAAGAAAAACAGGACAAGAGACACTCAATCAGAGAGAGAGGTTAAAAGCAATATTCAATGATTACTTAACAAACCAAGTTGTGGACAACACATAAACAAATATAGATTAAAATCAGAAAAACAATATTAAAACAGTTTACAACAACAAAAATATAAAAAGAAAGAAAGAAAGATGGAGGTTTTGTATAAGAAAAAAACAGACGAAAATGAATCAGAATAGAATCGAATTCCACGGTTCAAAGATTTGATGCCACTTAAGCCGTGATAAAGATGATACAGGGTCAAATATGTTCCCGTTACCTCACTAATGAGTTGCGTAATTTGAATGGAGAGAATTGAATCTCTCGGTGGTACTGACAGGGATCAGTGCCTGAATTGAATTGTGAACAGCGAGAGGCGAGAATAACTAGGCGCGTGCAAAGGAAGCTACAAAAATGACATTTTAATGGAGAGAATTGAATCTCTCTGTGGTGGTAGTGACAGGATCAGTGCCTGAATTGAATTGTGGAGCAGCGAAAGGCTAGAATAACTAGGCGCGTGCAAAGGAAGCCACAAAAACGACGCAGAAGAGAGGTAGAAAAGAGTAGAGGGAGGTAAAGAATTGAAGGAGAAACGCGGAATTTATAATTGCCATTGGAACCAAAGGCTAGCTGACCTTACAAGGCACTTTGGGTCTGTGTCGCTGCATGTAGTACAACGCAGTGGGTGTTGTACTACAAAAGAAAGTTCTTTTCTGAAACAATAATGATTTTGTACTAAACTTGTCAAAAGTTTCAACGAGGTTTTTCTACTTTCCCAATAGGCTTGCTAGTTCCCAACACACAAATGAAAAAAATTTTGTTGTTGACTTAGATGCATAGTGACGGTTCTTGGTTTCTACAGTTTCTGGCACGAAGGGATCAAAAGTGTCGTGTTTTGTCTTGTTGGGATTTGTGTGAACGAAGGCGTGTGGTGCAAACATGTGCGGAGAGGTAACGGCTGTGGAGTGAGGATGACACACTCCTTCAAAGGTCAACCAAACGCCAAATAACTACCCTCTCAATTCAAAAAAATAACACTTACTTTCTCCCTATCAAATCTTACAAAAACAAAACATTAATTTTAAAATCAAATCTAACGTTTAATTATATTGACTTTTACATTATGATAATAATATCTAATTACCTGTTAGAGATTTCAAACTTTAAAAATTCAACAGTATAACTTATAAATAAAAATTAGAGTAATTGAAAATTAAAATAATTGGGAATGAAATTAGAAAAATATTTTTTCACATTCTTGTGAATATTGGGAGAACATACCTCTAACAATATATAGACGAGAATAGGATTGTTTTTTTTGAAAAATAAACTTCAAACATTGATGATATAACAACAAATGTTAAACAAAAACAAAAAGATTCCGTGAAATGAAAGGAATGGTGGGAGAGATGAGGACAGGGAATTGGGGCCATGCTCCAGTTTGAGAGATGACCATGTGTTCACATTAACAAAGCTTTCTTTTTTGAGACATTAGTAAGAAAATATTAAATCAATTTTAAATTTAGTTTTTAATTTTTAGTTTGCATTCTTGAATTTGTCCATATTATTATTTATGTCACCCTTTTTTAATAATGTTAATTTACACCTTTGAAAGTTTATTTGATATTTTAACAACACTTTCTGACTTTAAAGAATTGTGACTCGTATGGTAATGGAAAGTAAATCTTTTCATTGAAACTAATATATACCAATAATTTAATTTCCTAAAAATGGTAAATTAAAATTTATGTATAAAATCATTATAAATTTCTTGCACCCACTTCAAATTAAGTATTAATTAATTGTTATAAATTATAATAATTACTTTAAATTATATTAATTTTTTTTATTAAAACTTATATATTGGTATAAAGATGGTCAGAGAAAATGAAAGAAAGATATTTTGCTAAAACAGAAAAAAAAATATTATTAATTAAATTAATGGATTAAAGAGAGAAATTTTAAACATTTTAGATTTTCATATTTTGGAAGATATATTATTTAAAGGAGGAAAGTAAACCATTTTCAAATCTTTAATTCAAATAAGAATTAGAACAAGTGTCATTATAATTTTTAATTTAATATAATTAAAGCTAAATAATTGAGTAGATAGTTACACTTATCATTTTTATAGTTTGTCTTGTTCACCCTCATTTTCTTATCTTTTTCCGTAAATAGGAACAATTATGGACAATTTTATACTTTGTTTTCTACTTTTTCTCTTCCTCGGTGATACATAAATCGAAGTTTATCAGAAAATAAATATGTATAAAGATTTTTTTGCTTTTTAAAAAATGTTTTTCCAAATATGCTAATATAAAACTTATTTTTTAAGATAAGGTTCTCCAGTATAAATCATTTTACACAAACACAGACACTAAAATAAGAAAAAATAAAATGGAGAAAAATGCCATAAAATAAAGGAATTTGTTTTAGCTTACTACGAAGGGGTGGTCTTATGTAACATGACAGATACCTTCTAGAGCACCCAACTCACTGTCCTTTCTTTGTCTTCCTATTTTCTGAATTAACTTTCTAAAATGAAGTTAATTCTTTTTAATTATTTAAATTATGACTATTAAATACAAACTAATAAACGTGTTAATATTAAATTGTAACAAAAAAAAATAAAAATTTTAAGTTAAATTGGGGAATAAATATTTTATTGTTAAAAGTTATAATAGTATAAAAATAAATTCATTTTTTATTAATCTAAAACATTTTATTTTCTTAAAAAGTAAATTGGAGTTTGGAGACTTAGACTACCAGTATAATAATAAACAATGTTAATCCAATAATAATTAGTATCAAAGTTAAATTTATAATTTCATAATTAGTATATCATATATATATATATATATATATATATATATATATATATATATATATATATATATATAT
>Ga0099824_1000958_pt1 | contig 38481 bp, 11 predicted proteins | sample SiratrowhiteBW_FD_76837 | JGI IMG/M metagenome (GOLD analysis project Ga0099824, IMG submission 76837) | Root nodule microbial communities of legume samples collected from California, USA - Siratro white BW | ecosystem: Host-associated > Plants > Roots > Nodule | place: USA: California... | reverse complement strand
TATATATATTTTTATAATATATATATATATATATATATATATATATATATATATATATATATATATATATATATTTAAGCATAAGTTTGATAAGTTGTATAATAGGTAAATTTTATGAGATTAATAATATATATACGTATTTCTCTTTATTTCAATCTTATTATTCTTTGTTAATAAATTGGAAGAAATAGGTTATATACTGAAAAAAAAGTGTAAACATAGCTGTTCTAGAAATCTATAGAAACAAACAACTCGGTTAACAGGGATTCCAGAAAATGAAATGAATCCGAACACTTTATGATTATCCGCACTATTGTATTTATAAAAATAAATCCTGTTATTACTGCTTATAACATACTCATGGAAATAAAAATAGTTAAAAACGTAACAGTGTAATTTTCTTAAGAATAAAAATCCGAAAAAAAGAAATGTATTTATAATCTTATAACATAAACTATATATACATATATATAAAACAAATTTTTGGACGTGACACTATTCATCTTTGATATTATTTAATAATAATATATATTATTATTTTATTTATATATAATATTTTATTAATAAAATACAGTATCAATGATATTATTTAATAATAATATATATTATTATTTTATTTATATATAATATTTTATTAATAAAATACAGTATCAAAGAATATAAATGAATAGTGGTGACATATTAACATTTTCCTAAAATAAAAGCTTTAGGTATTAAAATAAATTTAACACTAATATATTATTTTAAAATTCAAAAATTTTAAATCAAATATAAAAATAATTTTTAATTAAAAATTTAAACCAAATCTTAACTACCTGTTCAATTTATATCATTATTATAAATATTATTTAATAAATAACTGTTTTGGAATTTTTTAATAAATTAATAATATTTTTATTTTTTAAAAATAATATTAAATAGTTAAGAAATCTTAAAAGTTAAAGCTCTCTAATTTTTATCTTTTTATTATATTTTATTGCAGTGATATTTATTTTTATTTTTTTGTTTATCTTACTGTATTACTTATCTCTTCGTTTTCTTTAATTCTTTGATTCATTATTGTTTCAATTTCGTTATTATTTCAATTATATTATTATTTAATTTTAAATTTATTTTATCATTATTATGTAAAAATTAAAATCAAATTAATAAATTGATTTAAATTTTTTTTATTATTATTTAATTAATCTTAAAATAATATTTACAAATTTTAAAAAAATATTAAAATTTATAATTTATAAATTAAATTTAAGCATAAGGAATATAAAAAACCGAAAGAGACTTCAAACTTTAAAAGGAGATATTATGGTTAAATTCATTTTTATGGAAATCAAAGTTTAATTTGTTGTAACTTAATTTTATTTTATATAGTTATAAATTATTATATTCAAGATTTATATATATATATATATATATATATTATAGTTTTTAATTTTTTAATGAAAAGATTTTCTTTCATTTAGTGAAAAGTATAAATAAAATGGATTTGAAAGACGTTTATTACATAAGTTTGATGCAAAATGAATAGTCGTAAAAAAATATTTGATGAAAAAAATGATTATTTTTTTATATTGTAAATAAAGTTATTATTATATTCCAAAATACATATAAATAATTTAAAATATATAAAATATTTTTTATATATTATTTACTCTTAAAAATTAAAGTCATTAGGTTGTATATTTCTAAAAATAATACTTAACATAATTTATGATAATTTATTAAATCTTAATAACTTAAATTTATTCTCAGAATTAACCATAAGATTATATAATTGATTACTAATAAATCAAATGATATTTTTATTTATATAAAAAAATAAATTATTCTCGAAATATATACATATCGTATAAAATAATTAGCAATTATAGTATCATTTGCTTTAACTTAAAATAAAAAGTGTTTTTTGAAAACTTAAATTAATAAGATTTTACTAAAATCAATAATATTTCAACAATTAACCTTCCCTTGCGTAAACCGAGAGGATAATGACTGTGATATACGACAAAGTCCATGGGCAAACGGGACCAACTGAAATAGCGGTTTTTTTAAATCTTAATGATTAGTTGATTAGGTTTTTAAATCTTAATTATTAGTATTTTGAAAACATATTGTTTAACGACTGACTGTAGGGAATTAGTTTTATGTTTTGATGTATTATTTTAATTGTTTAAAAGTTTTTTAACAATAAAACTATAGCAATTTTGAAATATTCACAAGGGTTGCTTTATATTCAAAGTAATCAATTGTTCAATTAAAATGAAAAATAAAAAAGTCATCTAAAAAAATGAAATGATAACCTATAATTATAAATTTAAAACATTTTCATTGTTTGAAATGGATTAAAAATCTCTTCGTAGTAGCAGTAGTGCGTTTGAAACTTAAGTACAACTTACTTAAGTTTATATACTCGAGAGAATGAGGCTATTTTAATAAACAACATTATTTTTATTTTTAATATATATATATATATATATATATATATATATATATATATATTAAACTATAATTATTTTAAACAAAACAAACATAAATACATAATCAGTAATTAAATAATTCTCATTATAACGTTATTCTTCTTGTATACATAATCATTTCATATAGAATAGACGCAATTAATACACAATCAATCAATTATAACTTCCATGGTATAATATTTATTTGTAGTAGTTATATGCTGAAACAGGATTTCTTAAAATGCACACCCCTTTGAAGAAAAGCCACATATTATGAACAATCTTGTGGCCAAGCCAAGAACATCCAATGTTCTGTAACCTGAAAAAACATGAAAGACAGATTCGAGAAATCATAACATTTGAAATCAAGAAATTAATCCATTCTTGTGATGTGAAATCTATGAAAACAGTTTAGTAAATACTAGTTGTACCAGGCCAAGTGCTAGACCGAATCTGAAACAGAAACTTCCTTGAATTCCTCCACCTCCTTCAAGTTCAACCATGCCTTCTCCAACACCTTTGTTTCATACACCTTTTTTGTTTCACCATCGTTTGCCTCCAATGTTATGTAGTACAAGGTCCCTGCAACCACTTGCTGCTTTGCACTGATCACTCTCACAAACTCCAGAACTGCATTCTGCTTTCATCTCCAATTAAACACAAACAAAACAACGCAACTCATGACTTAAAAATAAAACCTAGATGTAGTATTTTTAATCACGTACCAAAAATTTATGAGAGAATGATCTAGTACCAAATTATAGCATAAAACATACATAAGATCTTGTAATAATTAAAGTTGACTTATAAGAAAGAAAAGAAAACCTGGTTTTTGTTGTAGTCATCAAGGGCAAAGCGAGCGAGACTCTGAATATCGACACTGTTCTCAGCTCCAACGATATCAGTAAGGCCACCCAATGTTGCCATTTTCTCTTTCTTTTTTGCTTTATCTTATTCTTCTTCTTATCTATACCCTATTCCTGCCATCACTCTTATATATATATGGTTGCAGAATAAAAGTTTTTTATCAGTCAACATTGTCGCCTAAGAAAAACTGAATGCGTGTCTAATAATATTACCGTTGCATGTGTCATGTGATCCAATAGGATTTTCTCTCTAGGGTTACGCTATCTTCACAACTATCTTATTTTATATAACTATTTTATAACTCTTTTTATTAATTTTTTACGTTATATTTTAATTAAATATCTTACTTTAATATTTTACTATTAAAGAGGGTTGTCAACTGGTTCTGTGAAAAGAAAGGAAGTGTTAAATTATCTTTTACACCATGATAGTTAGATACTTATCAATATTTTACATTATCGTTTTATAACCAAAATATTATTACTTTATTTCAATATGTTATTTATATATACTTTTATTAATTAAATATGGTATTTTATTATTAAAAAATATTGTAAAGTAGACGTAAGAAAAAAAAGTGAGTGTAAAATGATTTGTTTTTTGTTCTTTCGTGCATGACCAACAAAACTAGATAACTTCAACCTTGGCATATGTAAGCATTAAGGCAGAACATTAAGCAATGTATGTATGTATGTATATTAATTTTATTTTTTTTTTATAAATGCTAAACCAGTGTCTTAAAAACAGTGGGAGAATTAAAAGAGGTTTTCTTTAATGAGATAAAGAAAATACAGTCTCTTATACTTTTCAATGTACTTTTATATGATTTTGACAAAAAAAAAAAATTTACTATTTCCTTGTTGACCAGTATTAATTGATAAGATCTATATTTTTTTTCCAATGAAACGTGCAAGAAAAAAAATTGTAAGAAATTAGTGGAAAGAAATATTGTTTGGTGAGAAAAAATTGAATGGAAAGAGATAATGGGAAATAAACTAATCGAAGAGAAGTTATTTTATTTATTTTTATAATATTATTTATTATGAAAGTTAAAACAACTACAAAAGTGAAATTTTCAACGAGATGAATAATTATGTTAACCCCTCATCTTTCGCCAAATGAAGTTAAATGCTATCCATATTAAGTCAAGTATACAAAAGTTTCATACTTTCTATACATCAACTATTGTTTACTAATTTATGTTTAACTTTAATTAAATACACACATGTACATGAGCAGCACACATGTTGATAACATTTGAAATTTGATCAAATTAAGAATATTTTATTCTACAATTTCAATGTTATAATTATGATTGATCTTTATATTTTATATATATGATAAAAGGAAGTGTTGATAGAGAAATAAATTTATCATATGAAAAATAATATAAATCTAAAACAATTTTTTAAATTTTTATTACCTGTAATTTTATAATTGAGCATGCAGGATATTGTAATGTTATATTAGTTTGAATTTGTATACATTTAGACATTTTTTTTATGGATGTTGATGTTAATTTCAATTACTACTATAAAAATTACAAAATATTTTCTTTTGTTTGTTTATTTTTTAATATATTTTTAACAGATTTCAATTCAACTGGCTAAAAGATAAATTTTATCTTTACTATAAATATATGTGCATTGAAAATAAAAATATATAAATAATAATATTAAAAACAAATAAATGAAATTATTGGGATCCACCGCTAAGAATGGTTGCTCTATGAATACTGTAGTTTGTAATTAAAATAACAATAATATTTATATTTTAGTTTGTAATTAACATAATATTTTAATTAAACAGTTTGGCATTAACAATGAAATTAGAAACAACGTCTTTGTAGAAGATTTTTTGCGCTTTCTAAAGATTGGTCGGATAATATTGATAGAGGTGCAATGTAGTTTGTGAATGTATCTTTACAAATAGAAGAATATTTAAGTTGATTTTCTACTTTATTTGATATTTATCATACACTATATATTAAAGTCTTGATTCTCATTTTTATTATTGAAAGTTAAAAGATTTTAAAAACTTTGATTAAAGTGTTAATTTTTTTTGTCAAGGTTTTAATTTAATTTATTCTTAAAAGATAATCAATGTAAATATATGTAGATTTGTGTTATTAAGAATTTTAAAATGATTTTAAAAAAAATAATGTGATGATAAATTAACTAATTTAGGTTGTTGAGTTTGTCTTATACTTTACCGTATTAAACTCAACTATTTTCATGATAAGTTTTAATTTTCTTTATTTTATAAATAATCTCTTGTATTATTTTATAATACTTTTTCGTCTAATAATAGATAGTACGTGGATTTTTGAGTGTGAGCTGTGAAATTTTATGTTGTTATTTTTTATTCCTAACACATTTATTCAGCATGTGTTTTATGAAATTTAATGCCTAGTAGTTAAATTTCGCATTTAGTCCATATACTCCAACTAACTTTGCTTTTTAACAGTCTATAGTTAAAAGTTATCATTTTAATCTAGCTGGCAAGGTCTAAATAGTTAAAAACCATGCAAAAAAATTAAGAAAGAGAAAAAATTTTCAAAACACTATTTAGTTTTATAATTTTAATTTTAAAAAAATATTTTAGCTAATAACCCACATGAAATGTTTTAAAATTTCATGAATAGTTGAATGACTTTATTTCACTTTCTGTGTGATTTAGGTTGATGTTGTTTTATGGAATCAAAATAATTTATTTTTTAGAAAAAAAAAAAAAAGAAAAAGGAAGAACTACTACAGAGTCAAAAGGTGCTGGAAAAGTTTATCGGAGCAGCGCGAAGCTTGGAGCAGTGGTTCTGATGGCGGTTCCACCATCGGAAACCGAATCCACCGAAAACAGAACTTTTCTTTCACAATTTTATTCTCATTATATTCGAAATCGATTCCACGCTCTCTATCCCTTCTTCCCCCAAAACTTTTTCTCCAATTTCGCTATCCGCTTCAGATCAACCCCGCGTCGGGAATGTCTTCCTCTTCCGTTACCTTCCTCTTCGCTCGACTCTCCCGTGTACGCTCATTTTCCTCTTCACTTCTCCAAAATCATTCATCAATATTCCTTCCTCTTTCAATGTCATTTTCATTTTATTCTCAGCTCTATTTCTATTTCTTCACGGACGGAAACAATGAATATTAGGGTTTTTGATGTTTGTGCTGTGTTCCCTTGCAGGCTCATTACCAAGAGATCCAGAGTGCATGGTATTGTGGAGGGTATATTGGAGCGAGTTTTGATAAATTTGCATAGCATTCAAAAGAATCTCCAGTTCTGGCAGTTCAGAGCTAAGGTTCTGTCTCTAAATATCTTCTCATTTTGTTTCCTAATCTGTGTATTATAAGAAAATTTCAAGAAGAATTAAGAAGAGAAAAGAATCTGACTAAGTTACTACATAAGCTAATTTTTAACTGATGCAGAGATTGAAAATAAGCTTACCTATAAACTAACTTTAACTTGTAAGAAAACTTTGTTTATTTTTATCTTTTACAGGTATTTATGAAAAAATTATCCAAACATGTATTTAAGTTCATACTATGTCCATTCTGGAAATGGCTACACTGCTTATTTGTTTAAGATTTCAGAGGTCAGATTCCGAGAAGGCGCGTTTCATGATTTTTGAGAGGGGTCCGAGGGCTTTTATTGATGAAACGGTTAAGTTGTTGCGGGGACTCACTGCCCAGGGTTCGTCTACACAGAGTCTCTGCCAATCTGCGTCTGATTTTATCGACGAGAGAGTAGCTGTTTTGAGTTGCTTAAGATATTCACTTGCCACATTTTTGGCTCAGGTTTGCTTTGTCTGATTCATTCTATCCTAATGTTTGAATTACAATAGTGTTTCGTAATTAGAATGAATATAATTTGCCTGTCTCTTGTTGTCAAGCTCGCTTTATAGTGAATACTTTTTTGTTGTTGCATGATTCTGTCACATTGGAGTTATTAATCTTCATATTTGTAGAAGAGAAAAATTGGAATGACTGAATGATTATGAAGGTGATGCTGTATCTTACGTGTTTTTGTAGCAGCTGCTGCTTTTTACTGAATTGCCTTAGTTTTGTTTTTGGGTACTTCCCTCCCTTTTCCTGGCTGTGGCACTGCTATTGATGTCTTTAGGGAATTTCTTTTATAGGCCTTGGGAGGGACTATGAGGATAGGTTTGACAGGATAGTTCAGTGAGGATATAAACAAATTGTTTACATGTCGATTTGGGATTCAGTTCTTCTGGCATACCCGTAAAACACTTTTGAACGCACCTGTAGTAATAGAAAATTATAAATATGGAAGAATTGCTCTATCATATTCACTTTGTTAAAGGCCAATATGCTGTCAATTCTCTGATATTACTTCAAATTTGAAATGCCATGCTCAGGTTTATATGGAAGTTGATAAAATTGGAGAGGATTTAGTGGCAGATCCAGAGGCTGAGCTGCCATCTTTGTTAGTTACAATTAGTGATTTGTTTTCAACATTAGAAGCTTCAATTGGGCATCTACATGCAGTGCGTCAGGTATATATAGATAAAGTTGTTCATTTTTGCCTTTTTTTTCCTCTGTTTTCATTTATGTATGTTACTCTTAACCCTTATTGCTGTGAGCCGTGATTTTTCAAAGCAAAACTGGAGCATGTTTTGAGCTTAACATTGTTTAGAATTGACCTTTTATTCTTATTCAGAGTGATTCTTCTGTTGATGGGAGCTATTCAATCCCTCTTCTATTTGAGAAGGTGCCAGAAATAAATCAGGAAGGATCTCAGTGGACAGACTGTGAAATAAGAGATGCTATCAATTCAATTTATCAAAATTTAGACAAGCTGGACTCATACATATCTTCTCTTGTAAGATCATTCAACTTCCGGAAGCTCACTCTATTAGCATTATCAAATCAGCATTTTCTTTTGATTGTGTGGTGAGAAGTAACGTAACACTGCTTATGTGTTCAGCATTCTTTTTCATTTTCTAACTAAAAATTACGAAGTTCTGTATAAAAGATATTCTTGTTAATACTTTTGAATTTATATACTTCTATCCATAAAGTCTCACTTCAGAGAGATGACTTTTGTTTTTTTGTTCAGAATTTTAATAATTAACTAGATATACTTTTTTTCACAAACTGAAAATATTTTACTCAATACAACTTATACTTTTAGTTCTAAAATAGTAACTTGACAAGATGATATATTAAATAGAAATATTTTCCAACATTCCTGAAAATAAGGTTTCAACCATAATCATATTATTAGCTTTGTTTGGTATTATGTGTTAGAAGAGTAATATTTGTTTGCTGTTAGGCAATAGTTTCTTCATCATTAAATGAATAGGCAACTGTAATGTTCCTTGCCTAAGGGGATTAGTTTCACACCCAAACGATATGTTGATTCATGGGGCATGTATGTTACTCTATTTAGTTAGAAAGCCATTTTTATATGAAAATGAGAGAAGTAAATAGTAGCCATATCCATCACTGGGGCTGTTAAAATTAATTGCTTACCAAACTTTCTCATGTTACATTGTTGTGTGCTCCCCTTTGCTTTGATTGGTAATGGAACAGTAAACCCCTCAATTAGACAAAAGTTGGCTTGACCCTATGATAGAGACTTGGGTATTATAGGATGTCTAAGTCCCACGTCAAGTAGTATGAGATGTTTAGTGGAGAATTTAAGTGTTTGATTCTTCCCTCTCAATAGCTAGCTTTTAGAAATGTGTTCCTCGAGTACCTGTGTGCTTATCAATGATAGACCAATGATGGAGTTAAGTGAAATTGTAGAATGAAAGTCCATCCTAGGCTCAGTGCTACAATAGATACTTGAGTATTATGGGGTGCCGAAGTTCCATACTCGATTCTTCCTCTTTAATAGCTAGCTTTTGAGGGGGTGGGTTCCTCAAGTGCTTTAATACTCCTTATTTTATCTCCAACATTACAAGATGTCTCATGTTATTTTCTATCTTCTAACAATCCATGGGACTTTGTCCTTGATTCAATGCCTATTAGAAGTGGACACAATTATCTTGACTGGAATGAATTACAAGGGCTTCCATTTTCTTACCATTTATATTGGATTTAGTCATATATATGGAGGTTCTATAATTGAGCAAGTGATCAACATTTTTTATAATACTTATTCAGTTGTTTATGTTGATTGGACTGTTCTATAACATTTATAAAATTTTAAATTGCAATTTAATGGTTGTGATATGTTTTAGGTCATCAAACATAGAAAGCCCAGGAGAATTACTCAACATTGGGTCCGCTATACATGTGGTGCAGTTGGTCTGTCAGTATGCTCGATTTGGCTCTTACGGCATAGTAGATTGGTGGGAAGTTCTGATCTTGATAATTGGGTTCAGGAAGCTAGGAACTCAACAATTAGCTTTCTTAAGAATCACGTAGAGCAACCGGTACATTTCTTCTTGATGATTTACCTGGGTTTCATTATTGTTTCCTTTTTTTTCGTCCTCAATAAAACTTAACATATCCTATGAGATATGAGCTGTCGGATTTGCTTGACCTCATTCCCCCTTTAAATCTCGATCTATTGATAATTAGAATTAACTATGCAACCTTCCTAAAAGTCTATTTTCCGTGAGCAATGGACAAAATTCTTTTCCTTGAGTCTTTTCCCTCTTCATTCCCATCTTGATATCTGTTGAAAAGTTAACCAAACTGATTGAGGTTTACAATTGATGTAGGATGCAAGCATGAAATAAGGTTTAATATTGCCTAGTAGCTGATCTATAGTGGATTATGCAGGCGAGGTTAGGTTCCAGCATAAAAAAGATGGAAGCCCTTGGAATGTTATAAAGCTAAAAAGAGTGTTGTTTCTTACTTTTAAATTAAGCCTAGCCCCTAGAAGTATTTTCTTTAATATCCCATGATTACTCATTGTACTTTAATTGGGTTAAATCCACCAGTTGAAGCCACATAAAATCCTTTAAAATAATCCCTATTAAAATTACTGTTTGAGATTTGAGCCCTGTTGTTTGTCACTGTGTCCCACATCTTTGTAATATGCTTATGCAATCAATTTTCAGATTTTATCCATTAGGGACGAACTTTTTGAGACATTCAGGAAGAGACATCAAGGTATTATGGACCTTGAAGAGGTGCAGTTAACTTCGAACTCATTACACAGGTTTGGTTTTTAAATATGGCGTCCTGCTTTTTCTTTAACACTGAACCTATATACAATCTATATGCTTTGTATGCTTATTTTAACACAATTATTTATAGTTTTGCATTGTATGCTATATTACTAAGGCACCTTATAGTAATTTTATTTCTATAATTCTCTTTCGATGTAAATTGTTGATGTTTCTCCCAGTTGAAATAAAAACTCTCAACCCATTTGGACCTTTTGTTTTACAAAGAAAACGAAATAATATTATTCTTATTTTAGATTTATTTTTCTAAATAAAATATCAAATAAACAGCATATGTGAGGTAATTTTTAAACTTTTGAATTGTTGTATTAGACAGTATAGACTAGTATGCAAAAGCTTCTTGTGAATCATGAAAGTTTGCATCTGGTTTGTATGTAATTACGCATGTGCATGGTCTTATTCATTCATAATATGTATGTAAGTTGGTGAACTGTGTACGGTATGTGCGACTAGGGTTGTTCGAAAATATTTGAGCTGAAATAAATTGAATTGTTAAAAAAATATTAAATTGTTTAAAAGAAAACTGAACTGAATTGTTATATTAGTTTAGTTTTAAAAACTGAATTGTTCCTAAATAGAATTGTTTGAACTAAACTGGACTATAACTTGTGAGATTGGAAAATATACTCTAAAATAATTCAAAAGCAATTTAGAGTAATTCAATTTGGTTCAGTTCACTCAAAACATGATGCAATTCAGTTCAATTCTTTTATACGATTATACAATTAAGTTTAGTTCTGTCGAACCACTTTTAAAGCTTAATTCAGTTTTAGAATAGTTCAATTCAATTCATGTTAGAGATAACTAGCCTTTATGTTATCAATTATTTCACCTTTTTATGACTGCCTGGAATTGCATTTGGTCATATTCATTGATATTAAATCTGACTTTCAATAGTAATCTACTTGATATTGAAAGCATGCTAGTTGCATGGATAATTGGATATTGCTCTCTTAGTAACTATTTCTAAAAATTTCTGTGCAGGATGTTGTTGGCATTCAGTGAGCAGGCAAAGGGTCAGAATATCCCAGCGAATGCTTCAGACCAGGAAATGCTTGAGATAGTCATGGATAGGTGAGTTGGGATATCTCTAGTTATGCTGGTCCAATGATAGCTTCTGTAATTGAATTTGAAGTAGATATTTACCTGTAAGCAGTTTTTTATGATTTTATACCTACAGGGTTCATCCTGGATGTTCATATAAAATATTTTCAATTTATATTGATTGAATATATTTTAAACTTTACAGAATTAAATCTTGGATTTTGATGGAATCAAAGGACAATTAAATACAGAAAGTGAATTTTATATGTAGGAAGAAATCATGTAATCGGAAGAAATGTTGAATTTAGAATCCTTATTAGTAGAATTCTTAGTATCACTTCATTTCTTGTAACATTGGTATTTATCATGTGCTAAGATCTAATTTCTCGAGTATAAATGCAGGTATGAGAAGGAACTCATGCATCCTATTCAAAACCTTCTCAATGGAGAGTTGGTTCGCGCTATACTTATTCAGGTACTGTAGTTCATATGTTATATGTTACATCTGTTCAAGTTTTTAACATAATTCTTCAATATTCCAGGTTCAGAAGCTCAAGCTGGATATCGAGACGTGAGTTTATTTGAATCTACAAATCGAAGTAAATAATCACATTGTTTTAATTTCTCACTATGATATTTTGAGCAGGGCAATGCTAGAGCTGAACCAGATTCTACGGGCAAATGAAATCAACTTTGCCGTTCTGACTGCTCTACCTGCATTCTTTCTCTCTCTTTTGCTCGTGATGGTAGTACGGTCATGGTTCAAACAGGTAATTTCCCTTGTTTAGTTTGCACAAAATTATGACCATAATGCTGATAGGAATCCAAATATTACACTTCTTGCATAGTCTAAAGAAAACTTGTATGAATGAGTTGGAGTGTGGATCTTATTTGGAGTGACACATTGTTAGTGTATAGTTGGGATACTGTTAGAATTTTAGTCCCTATAAAAATTTAATTACGCATTCTGCAATTTTGGTCCCTTACAATTTTAAGATTATGCAATTTTGATCTCTATAAAAGCTTAATTGCGCATTTGGTGATTCAGTTATTCAAAATTAAGCATTTTAGTCTACTTTAATGTCGTCCAATTACTAATGAAAAATATCACACGTCGATCAGTAATTAGAGTGTCAAATATTCACATAAAATATAAATAGCAAGGTTTAACACGTTTTAACACTATCCTTATCGATATATTAACATTTGCTATTAGAAATTGAATTATATATTAATGCTGAACTAAAATCACATACTTTTGAAAACCTGGAAGACCAAATGTGCAATTAAAGTTTCATAGAGATTCAACATTACACATATGTGAAATTATGAGCACTAAAATGGTTTTAAGCAAATTGGTTTTTATCTGATGGGCTAGATATTACAGCACCTGTTTCTAGTCGACATATGTATCTTAATATCATATGGATTAGGTCAAAAAGGGATTCTGTTTTGTATCAAACCTGCTCAAGTTCATCCTTTACTTGTTATACTTAACTGCCCTCGATCTTTTAAGAATTTTGTTATTGCTTCATTGATTAGAGGATGCTCTGCAGTGTTATGAAGTTACTTATTTTTGGTTTTCCTTGAATTTCTTCATTTATTATAATTTATTTATATAATTCCCCGCGGGTTTTCAAAGTTGGTTTAGATTTAAGAATTCGTTTTATGTAGCTTTTGGGGTGCTAACTTGTTTCAGTATTGCCTTCGTTATCTTTTCTCTTAAAAAGAAATTCTTTATTCACTAGTATTGATAAAAAAAATTTGTGTAAATTAGGATACCAAAGCTGAGGGAAGAGGTAGAGTTGCTCGCATTCAGAGGAGGTTACTTGTTGCTGAGGTTAAGAAAAGGATTGTGCGGTACCAAAGTTATGTTGACCAAGGGCTGGTAAGAAGCTTTCCTGATTCTTGTACATGCATGTGACTATATTTCTTCCTGAATTGAAGTTTTCCTTCTATTAAGTCGCGTCATTCGTACATACATATATGACTCTTGATTTTGTTTAGCCCTTCCAAAATGAAGTTTCAACTCTCTCTCTACTCACACACACACATATTATGGAGGCGGTATTCACCTAGGCAGAGTAAGTCTAGAATACTCATGATAGAGCATATGAAAAATGTTCTTCACTGTGCCATTTTCTTTTTTCTACAGAAAACGTCTTCATTTGAGTTGTTTGAGGTGCGAGTGGGGTTCACAAACTTCATTTTGTGCTCGTTTAGCAAACAACCAATATTTCTCCCACCATGACACATGTTCTAACTTGAAATTTATGACAGATTAATTTGGGAATATGTTCCAATTATTTTTAATGATTTAAAATTAATTTTATCAAAATCAATTTCATTTAACATTAAAACAAAGAAATCCTTAGTTAATTTGAATGAGATGGATGGAAGAAAGATAGGAAGTTCATGTTTCATGTTGTCTACAGGAGAGAGATGCACAATGTATGTTTGGATTGGCACTCTATAGCCTGAATCGCCTATATCATTCTGTCAAAAGGCACGCAGAAGCTTCTGGAGAGTGGGAGAGGTTAGTTGCACTCCTTTTGTCTCAGCTATAATTGTCCAGTCACTTTCTATTTATCGGATTTATATATATATATATATATATATATATCCTCTAACTGTTCTAATACGTGAAAAGGGTGTGAATTCTATGATTGTTAAAATTGCTAATTCATATATATTATGAACAGTTTGCGTGAGGATATAATAGATTTGGCAGCCCCTGGACTGCAAACTTCAGACAAGCTCTCTGTGATATCACACATGGTTACATATGACTGCTTGCTTCCAAGTCAGAACCGCCGGTAGCATATTTCAGTATACTATTTTTTTTCTTAATTCTTTTAATGATGCTTTTCTAGCTACTTTGAAATCCAATTTTGTTTTTTGGATGTATGCATATCTTCCTCATGCATGGTGACATTTTATCGCCATAGTATGATCAAAGATTTTGACAAATTTTAACAATTGATACAAATCATATTTTGAGGGTATGATAAATGTTCATTTGCTCGGGAAAATAAGCACTCTAAATAACACTCTTAAATAAGCCAGAAGTGTCCAAGGTCATTTGAATGGAGTGAAATACTGAAATATGATTGGAGTTCAATCCTTTTCCTTCTCAAGTAACCATAGTTTTCCGTCGAACAGGCGTTTGTTTCTTCCTGCATCCTCATATTTGTTTTCTGATAAAATAATGTGCATGCCCGAATCTAACCATGAGGGCTTAAAACAGTTAAAAGAAAAAAAAATGGAGGGTTAGGGTTCGAGATAGAGGAGGATGATGGAGAGGGTGGTAAAAGAAATGGTAGTAATAATACTAATTGTATATTCATGTTATATGATCAAATTATTTAGATTATATATACTGACAGGAAGTACAAATATTGTTGTTGATCATGTATGTTAACGTTTTTTAATGATCCGTCTCATAATCTTCTACAAATAATTAAAAATATTATTTTATTTTATGTAATTGTTTATTATATAAATAAGTATATTTTATTATACATGATATAAAAATTTTGTTGTAATGAAAAGGTTTAATTATATAGAATCAAGCATTTTAAATACTTCCAACTTCATTTGTAGCTTTACCTATTATTATATTTTTTTTGTTAAAAAGATTAGAACTTTGCGACACTATTAGAGGGACTTCACAACTAACGTAAAAATGAGTTTTTTTACGGGCTTAGAATATTTAATGTAAAAAAGTTGGACTTAATTTTAAATTGATACTCCACACTTTTTATTTTAAGCCTTTGATTAACCGACGAAAATGCAATGCATAATAGACAAATTTTTATTAGTGACAATTTACAAATAAAAATTCAAATCAAGTCCTTTAGTACTTTTCATGTAATATAATGTGTTAAACTAAATTAAAGCTGGAGTTGACTTAATTCAAAAATGGAAATTTATAATTTGATATGGTACGGTACGTCTAGAATTAAAATTAAAGTTTAGTTCAAAATTAAATTGAGCTACACTAAACTAAAGTTGCAGTATTTAAATGAAATAAAATAAATAAATAAATATAATATGATACTAAATCTAGGAAAAATTCACCCCCATCGATGGTTGATTTGGATAATATTTTTCAAAAACATTTATAGAAAAGTAAAATAAACAATTTTCTTATAAGCTAAATTAGTTCGTACAAGTTTATTCATAGTAAGTTAATTATTTCATTTTAGCTTCTTTTAAATCTAATTTTAATCTATACATATATCAATTTAACATAAAAATAAACATATTTCATTGTCTTAGAAGTGTTTTTTAAAGTTTTCATTTTTCTGTTAGTCTTCAGTGAGAAATCGAAAAGAACTCTTAAAATATGCTATGTTTAAATACATATATAAATATAGCGGTGAATTAACTTTTAATAATCAATCATTAACATGGCAATTTAACTTGCAATATTTAGCTATTTTCTATCTTGACAGCTGAAACAAGAAATAAAAAAAACATTACTATTTATGATTTGTTATGACAATGTTCCGTGTAAGAAACTAGTCTGTATACAAATCCAACGCAGGCTGGGAAAAGGAACGACGAGTTCTTCCTGCACCCTAATAGGTTCTTCCTGCACCCTAATAGGTTCTTCTTGCACCTTAATAAAAGAATTTTATACTACAATTACCCTTATATGACAACCGGATGACATCTCCATCCGGTTGTCATTTAAAAAAATTGACAATCGGATAAACAGGTCATTCGGTTGTCATTTTTGTTCAAATGACAATCGGATGGAGGTGTCATCCGGTTGTTAATTTTTTTTCAAATGACAACCGGATGGGGGTGCCATCCGGTTCTCATTTGAAGAAAAATTAACAACCGAATGGTACCTCTATCCGGTTGTCATTTGAAAAAAAATGACAACTGGATGGAAGTGTCATCCGGTTGTCATACAAGGACATTTGCGGTATGAAATTTTTTTATTAAGGTGCAGGAAGAACCTATTAGGATGCAGGAAGAACTTGTCAAAAGGAACACACTGAACTTGAAACCCAACGCATGCATCCACAAATCAAGCCACATAATGTCTAAAAACACGCTCTTGACATTTGTTGCCCAACAAGATCCTCTCCCATCTTCATATTACATCTTTATATTCAAAATAAGCGTTCAAAAAGTTGTTTATGTAAGACAATATTAGTATAATTACATACTTAATAAATACTGTATTAAAAGATTTCGTAGATTATCTAGGTAAAACTCCTACTTTTGATTGGGAAATAGTTCAAACAGTATCTAAGTTTAGTGCTTTCAGAAAGCATTACTAGTATTTTGGCACAACAAAGTTGAGCTGTCTAAGAAAGAACCTTCCTTCTCTTTATGGTCGAATTTAGTAGCCAATGATTTAGCAACTAAGAGGAAGATGCATTTTTTGTTGTAACACTTGGACCAGAACAGGCATAAAACTTTGGAGTGTTTTCATGTTGTTTGGTACACGCAACCCTCAAAAGAAGCCATAACATGACCAATTATAAATTCCAGAATCACAAAGAAAACCGCACCTCAAAAACATATAGACAAATAAATAAACCCAACCACATATAATTCCAAGGCAAATTATCTTTTATCTCACATTAAGACAGCATAAGATTGTCATGGTAATCAATTAAGTACAACAAAAGCAGGGTTCAAAAGAAAGAAAACAAGCCAAACTGCAGCAGCATATTATCACTAAAATTCTGATACTATCCCATAATTTGACTGTCAACCTGATCTGTAAAAATACATGTCAATGCCATCAGAACTCATAAAGTAATGCCTCAAAGTTCAACTCCCCTTTTATTAATAACTAGTAAATGACCTGCTACAATTCTTCTTTACTCCTGCAAAGAAAAATATTATAGATAGAAGTTATGGAACAAGCAAATACAACTTATAGAAGATAAAGACATTACCAAGAGTTAGTATTTTCAGATAAGAATTTCTCATATAAATAGAAGACAAAAAATTGTTCACTAAATCTATTTGTCAGCTTTCCAACTAAGCACACAGGTAATGTTTTCTTTTCCAATACTAGATTCTGAAGCAATTCTATTATATTGAAAATATGGAAGACAAGGGCTAAAATTGTGAATTCAAAGCTATCTCCCCTCTGATGAAATGTATGGTTGAATGCCAATACCTAATCATTTTCTAGAGAACGTGGAAAACATAGAAAGGAATCAAGAAACATAGCTAAAAGAAGTTTAACAAACCTCATCATCAGAGTCATCATAATCACGGTCTTCCTTCTTTTTCTTGAGTTGGGTTGTGCCACCCTCTTTGCTGATGGGCAATTTCATTGCTCCAAAGGGAGTGTCAACATCAATATTTCCTTTCATGGTGTAACCAGTTCCCCTTCCTCTAATCATATCCCAGAGGGCAGAGCCAAAATCCTTAGGCCTGAAGGAAATTGGAATATCAATATATGTAATCCCAGTTTTCTCAATTTTAGCAGACTTGGTGAGTTCAGCACCACCAATGCTAACATCACCAAGCCACACCTCATAATCAAGAGCATTAAGGCCAAGGTCAAAGTCATTCTTGTTTTCCAACTTCAAATGAAGAGTTGCAATTGTCTCCTCAAAAGAGAACCTTTCAAAATGAATCTTCTCAAGATCAATATCAGGCTTATAAGGTATGGGGATTTCTCCAGTTTTCTCCAAAGGTAGAGTTAGCCTTCCCAAAATGGGAACATCAAAAATCAGACTCACCTTCACCCTATAAGGAATGATGCTTCCTGGCTTAATATCAGCATATGTTTGCTTGATGTCATCATAAATCAAAGTAACAGGAATTTTCACAGTCTCCTCTCCATGTGCATGGATAGTACCTGCATCTGGTATCAATCCAGAAACTAGCTTCCTTCCATCACTCTCAACCAAGTAATCTATGTCAATCAGAGGGATTGGCACCGGATTTGGGTTCTTTATGAGCACATCAACAACAATATCTGCCTTGTGAAGATTAATTGATGGAATGTGTATAGCAGTAACATCAGCAGTTGGCTTCCCAAACCCAATAGCTCCCTCAATCTTCTCACCAATGTCATGAATGAAATCCTTCACCTTCTCAATGAATCCACCCTTCCCTTCCTCTTTATCATCTTCCTTGTGCTTTTCATCCTTGCTACCCCTTTCCACCACTTCTGGCTCATTAGATGTCGACATATCTATATTACAGATGGCAAATTTTCACACAAGTTAGCTTGATCAAGATCCAAATCCAGTCACAACTAACTAATCAAAGCCAACCAAAGTCACAAGTTAACTCTCTGATCAATTATTTGCAAAGGAAAACACTGCAGCATGCCGGATCACTTGCATCAGCATTAGATACTTACAGACACACGATTCAAAATACAAACTTTAGATCTACATGCTCCAAAAATGCATCCAAACTTGTCATTCCATATCAGGGTGATGATGATACAAAAAAATATTTATTTACAATTTTATTTGCACTTTTTTATGTAATTACATTGTCAGTGGATTTCCCAGGAATCAAAAATGGAAGATACACAGAATCATAAGATGGTCAATGCTTGATCATTTGAGGAAAAAACAAGATACCACCCTCACAAAAATCCAAAATGAGGAAGCTTGGTCAAATTGGCCTTAAAGGGGATCATAAAAATGGAAGATTACTATGTGGGAAAGAAGCAGAAACAGGAGAAAAAGTGTAGAGAAGTACCTGAGAATTGAAATGAGATGACTGATCCAAGTGACAGAGAGAGAGAGTGTAACTGTGAATCAGATTAACACAACACAGATTAACACAACACAACAGCACCACACAACACTGTAGAGATCAAGATTTTGTAGGTGGAAATAAAAAAATATAAAAAACAGTGAAAAATACACGAAGGGTCAGATCTTTGGCACGAAGACAAGAGGAATTGTAGCCGTTGATTGAAGTTTGATTTGGTTTGACTGCAAAGCCAAGCATTCCACTCTGTAAAGCATGGTCCACACGGAATGAACACTGTTTAAGGAGGGAAAATTAAATAAAAATCTCAACTTTATTATGGCTACAACTATAAAGCTCAACAAAAAGTCTAAATCTGATTAAGTTATATTTTGTTTGTTGAATATTGAATTCATATTATTAAATATTTTTTATAAAATTATTATGGCTTATTTTTCATCTTTATGAAATTTGAAATAACTTTATTAGCTTTCGTCAAAAAATTTTCTTTTATTTTTCTCTATAAAGAGACATTTAAAATTAAAATTTATTCATTTTACAGAGAGTAAAAATACATTTTAATTCAATTAGTGTTCAAGCAAGAACACCGACAAGTCAAAACTTAGACTTGTGGACGTTGGAAAGCTAAGAATGTCTAAATTTAATAAAAAAATATACTTTATTCATTAATTATTGATTAGCAGTATTAAATTTTTTATACAATATTTTATTGATTATTTTATTTAATAAAATTGTGAAGTTTAAAAATAAATTAATAAATAATAATATTTAAGCAAATTGAAAGATACGAGGACATTAAATTTGTAAGCAACGGATCTATATCTTATACATTGTATTTTGTTGAAAAAATAGAATAAAAAGATGTGAAGTAAATAAAAAACAGAATAGAAAAATATAAGATGAATGAAAATAAACACTAAATGGAATTATGAAAAGAATGAACAGATTTATGTTGTAGTTTTTTTTTTCTTTTGTTCTTCCTTGTTTTGACTTTATCAAACCAGTCACATTTTTTTTCATGATTTAAATCATTATTATATCATATTTTTAAAGAGTTTATATTTGAATGAATCTTTTAAAATCTTGATGTATGGCTGCATTAATACTTTAAATATCTAAATGAGCCTTTTTTGTTTTATTTTTCATTTTTAGTTTTGGTTATTGCTGTAAATTCTTAATTTATAGATAAACACAATCCATATGGTATCTATTTATCTATCTAGGACACTACATTGGATTCTTGAGGTAAATCTAGTAATATAAACATTGGATTCTTTCATGTTACAAACGAGAGAAAAAGATTCACATATTGTCCTGTTCACGAGGTCAGTGTCCATAGACAATATCAATCAGAATTCTCAGTAATTGTCTGTCGATCAAATACAACAAATTAGCATCTCAAACCCTAATCTCACAAAGGCAAATAAAAAAATGCCTTGGACTAATGAAACAAAATTATACAAATGATTCAGACCACAAGGTATGAATCACACTACTAGCTAAACCAATATTATAAGGAAGATTTTGCGTGTTTAAATAACACTTATGATAATAATACAATGTAGAAAAACTCATAATTACAAGGGTGGGGGAAAAAGATGTAAGGAGACTCAACATGTCCCTAGAGGAGCTCTGTCATCTGGTCCAGCAAGCATGATCTGTCATTATTTGCATTCCAATTTAGCAATGGAGGCCAAAAAGAGAGAGAAAAAGATGACTTCCCAAATTCTAACCAATGTGTTAAGTTTCAGAAGGACTTACATTACAGTCAAATGCAAATCTCCTTGCTAGCATGATGGCAGCATTCCTTTCTCGCTCTGATTCAAAAGCTAATACAAAAGAATGACCTTGCTTTGGCTGCCAAAAAAGTCCCTGTGCTGCTGCATTTCCACCTCCTCTAACTCCACAAAGCTAAAGAAAACAAGATCAAAGTATTATGGTTAACCAAATTCCAGTTTATCATAAGTGACAAGGGGAAAAAAAGAAGAGCACAAAAACAATGCATTTTCATATTGTAGTTCAATGCACAAGGTGTATGTATCAACACAGATTTACAATAATATAGAGAATGAGTTAAAGGAAGAGGTTAGAGCTTTGTTTTGCTTTTCACAATCAAATATAGATGGTATCAACAGTTTTAAATACCTGCATTGAACTTGAATAGTATTCTTTGGCAATTGTGGTCTTTCCTTTGCAAAGTTTTATCCTCATCTTTCCAACATGAAGCACATGAATAGATTCAGTTGCAGGTGAACCGTTCATTTGAGTTACAACTACCTGAAAAGTATTAAATGCAACTATAATATCATTGTCATGTAATCTGACTAGACTTGACTTCTGAACTTTATTTTTATATGTGAAGAACAAACCACAAAATAACAGTAGTTGTCAAAACTAAACAATTTGATTAAATGACTCAGTAACAACCCATGAAACCATACACGTTTGGGTCAAAAAACAGCTCAACTTAACAAGGCGAGCATGTAACTATATAAAAAGGAAATCAATAAAAGTTAAAAGGAACAGAACAACATACGTTAAATTCAGTGTCATGTTTGCGCACAAGTGCCTCTACATAGGTGCCCAAACCAGCAGCTACATGAGTACAAAAGAAATGTAAGTTCAACATGACTGCACAGCATAACATGTCTCAATCTCTTAAAAGAACAGATAAGAAAACAACTTTATATTTAAAATAGAAACAAGTACAGAAGCAATGTCTGTTAGTGACTGCTACTAATGCAAATGAGGATAAGTCGAATTGAAACCAGACCTGGATCTATTGGACCAGCAGTTGAAAGTGTGACATGCTCACTTTCTGAAATAACATCAACTTGCAATATACGTCCAACATCAAAAGGCTCAGGGGCGTAAACTGATTTGGTTGCTCCTGAGAAAGTTATATCATATGATAAGGAAAGATAAAAACTGAGGAACTTACTGGATGACATATTTAACAACAACCAGTCTTCCAGCATCTTGAACATAACAACTTAGATCATAATTCAATCTTACAAAATTAGCTTGTAAGATGAGGTTTACACCTACTTATATACTAAAATATGGTCATATATCTTTTGTAATTGTGACCGAATAGTGAGTAACATGATCGAAACAATAGAATAGGTCTGAATACCTTCTTACAAAATAGTTTAAGCCTAACTACATTAATCATTAGTATTTACACAACACAAGTAGTTTATAATTTTCTATAAATACTAAAGGATAGAATTATCATCATCATAACCGCTATTCACTCTTCAGGAAAATGACCAATAACAGAAAATGCAATACAATCAGCAGAAAAAAATGCATAAATCAAGAGTCAGCTGACTGGAAAGTTTTAAAAAAAAAAAAAACAGAAAAATTACCTGAGATAAGTTCTTTTTTGGCTCCATCAGATGATACACGATACCACTGAATTGAACATTTGGAAACTTCAGGAGCATTATCAGAGCAAGGCTGAATTTGCAAGTAAGAACCTAAGGTTTCATTCCCTTCAAGTTCATATAAATGAGGAATATTCTCCCCGCCTTTCTTTGTTCTAGTTAGCTGAAAAGTATTATGAGATGAAGGATAATCAATAAAAGAAGCTTACAATGATTAGTAGAAGACAATCACTTAACTCCTCCATCAAAGCAAAGAAATTCCCCATTCACTTATGAAAAAAACATTGTTCAACATGAACGCCCAAACACTAATCGAAATGAACAATATCATGGAATTTTCGATCACAACGTCTAAAAATTAGAAGATTCTCCAAAGACTATCTAAAGATCATACTGCCCTAGCGAAGGAATATGGAATATTCAATATTCACATGCTTTCCATATAGTATTTAAAAACATTTGTTTTTATATCAATCATCAGAAATAAAGCAATTATGAAAGAATTATATGACCAGGTTTTCAGTATTGCCAGAGAATTTGACAGTATGAAGGTAAATAAAAATACTGCATGACACAAAGCAGAGGTGACATAAACACTAGTTGATAAGATGGGGAAATCAAACACTTAAGGATTCCATTGAAACGTACACAATCCATAATACTCAAGTCCTTATCATAGAATATCATCCAATGGTCATTATACAATAAACACAACAATGTCAAGGCATGTTATCCCCGTAATCCATGCATGATGCAAAACCATGTTAAAACACGGATTTTCAACAAAAAACCAGACCTCAAAACCAAATTCAAGCTACAAAACGTGATTCGTCATAACATGCTGCTTAACAAACCAACAACTGTCTAAAAGTCTTCCACCTAATGCTGAGAGTATATCATAGAATTGCCATGGATGGTTCATGACAGCATACCTCCTTTTGAAGTCGAAGATACTGTCTAGTCTTCTCTGCCAGTTGAGCCCTCAATGCTCGAAGTTCATGCTCCATATCCATGACCTAAAATTCAATCAACAACAATGTAATCATCTATCTTGAATAACTTCATAAAAATGTAACCATATGGAAAAAAGAAGTCTCAGAAAATAAAGAAAAGAAAGCTAATTCAACAAAGGAGAACAATCAAGAGTCTGGCACACCCAATAAAAATGGAAACTAGAAAAAATGAAGGCATTGGAAATAGAAATTAGATGAGACAAAAATAGGTACATGTGTTCTTGCTCATACATACCTTGCTTGGCTGATGCAGCATTTTGATTCTTCGAGCCTCTTGAACCTCCTTCATTAATTGTTCCACGTCCTAAACCATGGATCCAAATTTAGTTCAAATGATTATTACTAAATTAATACAGACCAACAGTATTTGTTGGTCTGTATACTGTGAGCCTATTAGCAAAAACCTTTCAACAAGCACTTATTACCAACTCCTTATAATAAAACATGAAAAATCACTAGAAAATAACACAAACTTGTTTCCCAGAGGCTTGAGACATTCTCTCATGTTCTTGAAGTGCCTCTTCCACTCTTTGAACCGCTGCTCTAGCATCCTCTATTTCAGCACGAGCAAAAGCTCTTTCCTCATCAACAAGTTTCTTAGCATCTTCAGAAGCCTAGAAATTAAATGAACTATCAACATTGGAAAAAGGTATTTCTTTATGCAGCCATGTAGACAAGACACAAGCTAAGGAAAAAACATTTCATTACAAGAGCAACAGTTTGGTCTTATTGTGTTTTCTTTTAATGTTTATAAAAAAAAGAGGATATCTTATAATGCTTGATCTTCTTTTCTTTTCCTATTTCTAATCAAACTTCTTTCGTAACCATGTAAAACAGGACAACTCACCTGCTTAAGAAAATTTGCAAGCTTCTTCACCTCTTCCTTCTCTTGTATTAGTTCTCCTTCCCTCTGAGTCAACTGAACTGCTAGAGCTTCAACCTGAAGAATACGCAGAATAAATCACAGTTCATGATTGCATCTCTTAGAAGACTGTGAATGCACAAATAAACTACAGTGAACATTCTATTAAAAAAATTAATAAAAGTTTAAATTCATTTTTATTCATGGAGCAATGAAAGCATTATCTGGATAAGAAAATGTACTTCTACAAGTATATACAAAATTTAAGGGAAGTATTTCCAAGTTCATTCTCAAAGCCTTTCCATTAACATAAACCCTCCCAAATTGACTTCTCTAGCAATACACAATACTCTATATTATAGAACCAGCTTCATATGAAAAAGCACACGACAGGATAAATATGAAAACCTGTTTATTAGGTAGAAACAAATTTGAAGTGGAAATATTCCTTTAACACAAAAAGAAAAGAAAACTAACCATAGCAATAGCTTCTTCCACATCATCCTTGTTTCTGCCTGCCACACGCCCTTTTAAGGATTCAAGTGCATCTCTAAGTTTCTTCAAAAGAACATGTTTTTCCAAAGATGCAGCCTCTCTAAGTCTAGCCTGATTTCACCAGCAATGAAAAGCTTACTTTAATAAAGGAACATCCCCTTCTTCAAAAATTATGAATATGATCATTGGATATTTCAATTGCAAGCATAGCCAAATAACAATCTCAGGTTGCAAAACCCTCCAAAAGGAAGAACCGTATTCCAATGTAAAAAATAATTGATTTTTAACCAGAGCAAAGGGTAACCTCTTCAGACAACTTAGCTGCTGCTGCCAAACCCTTCTCGAATTTACTGGCAAGGTCACGAACCGAGAGACGATTTTGCTGCTCCAATAGCTGAGCAGTCTCACGTGCAACAACTTCCTTCATAGACAACACTTTAGGGTCATCCTTTGTCTCCATTATCTGATTGTTAGCTCCAATTCTGTAATTAGGAAACCGACTAGAAGCAAACACAACATCAGAAGACACCGCAGGCACAGCCTCTTGTTGCATTGTATCACCAAAATCACGAGTCACCCTTGTCATTTTGCACACTCAGTTACCTCTGCCAATCACAAAATCAAACCTTTTACCAAAGGAAACTCAACAAATCATAGCTTACAATAATACAAAAAAAGGGGACATACATATACACATGAAGGACAAAAAAAGAAGTACCTTGCAAACAAAACGTACAAAAAGTGAGAAACTAACAAATAGAAATACCCTTAGTCCACAACCCATAAGCTTATTGAAGTCAAAGCATATTTTGAGAGTTTTTCACAAGGAAACTAAACCCCCCTAATCTTCCTTCTTTTCACTCCTTTTCTTATTCTGTTCTTATGAGTTAAACTTAAAGCAGTGAGGAAAAAAGGCTAACAATAAAAGGACAAAAAGAAAGCTTTAACTTACAGATGATGATGAGAAGAAAGAAAATGGGTAGATATGCTTGTGATTCCAGGATCAGATTCAAAGGGGTTGCTCCAATTTGGTTATACACAGAAGCAGTGGTCAGATCAATGGTTTGAGAGAAAGAGAATAAGCACATAGCATATGGATAGAGAGAATGAGAAATCTGAAAGCTTGCTTTCTGAAAATAGGAAAAAAAAAAAAAAAAAAGTTGTGTGTTGTGCCGCCCGTGTGTGAAGTGGCCCCCCTCTTACGAGATTTTAGTGCCAACGTTTTGTGTTGTCTTTGCGTGATGCTTTCTAACACACAGCACAACACAACAACATAAGCTTTGAATGGAACTAGGTACTTGGATCCTTGTCTTTAAGATGTTGCACACAACTATGGTGTTTGCTTGTTGCTGTTACTAACATAACCATTACATTACTTTGTCACCATGTTAAAGCTCTAAACTTTATTTTCTTCCATTTTCAGGGTCCCATTTAAGCCCCTTGTCTAGCTGTTCCTTCAGCCTTTTCTTCACTCACACTTCCATTTTCATTTTGCTTTAAAAAATTAAGGGTGGCAATGGAAACCCTATCTCCCTCTTTTTTCTATTATTTGCACAGCAATTATATTATTCACGTTCAATGAATTTGACATAGCTTTCGGTGTTTATTTGTTTGACTTGGGGTTTGGTTCTGGTGTGCGTGAGTGAAGTAAAGGAAAACATTCCAAATTATAATTTTTTTTTTCATGCAAGTATAATATGCAGTTTGTTCTTAAAAAACTCTCCTAATTCTTACAGAAAATGAATTTAATCATTGAACTTACAAATACACATATTAAATCTCCTAATTAGTGTATTTTAGAGAAAATGAATCCATGAGAAAAATCTCAAAATAAAACACTGAAAAAAAAAACATTTTTAATAAATAGATAAAAAAAAAAAACTAGCAATTTGGGAAATCATTGTTCCAATAATGCAAGATCATATCATATGAATTATGGCATGCCGTGGAAAGTTGACATTTTGTAATCCAATTTTTCTTCTTTCCTAATAAACCTAATTCAGAATAAATCACAATTAAGTGTTGATTACCATTAGGTCATACATTAAAGGGAATAACTGGTTGCTAATTTATTAATGGTTTTACTATTACATTTTTTTCTCATACCTATGGCTCTACACATTTAATTACTTATATGGTTTGGTATATATAACATACTACAAAAACATTGTTTTTTGTCAATGAACAATGGGTAGATGAAGGTAGGGGCAATATTTTCACATAATATCATGTTTTTTGGGAAACCTATAGTATCATGTTATGTTATGGGTTTGTTATTATGCCTATAATTTTACATTATACCAAAGCAATCTCAAAACATTGGTTCAATTAGAAATAGTTTTAAATTAGTATTCTGAACATACAATTATATTAAATATTTGAATAAAAAATTATCATTTATTGTAACCAAATCTGAACTGAATAAAATTATCTTTAATAGAAAATATTTGTCATCGGTTTTTATACGACCTTACATGAAATATATAGTATAAATTATTTAGTGACAATATGAAGTAACAATAAGATCTCTATTTTTTTTTTTTTCAATAGACCTTTGCATCAACAAATGTTATTACACGTATAATTTTATATGCTATGCAAATATCTTGTTATAGCATTTTTCAAATGAATTTTGTATTAATAAAAAATATTTTAATACATATTCTACAAATATAAATTGCTTAATGTTAAATTTTAGTTTTTTTCTAAATAATTCTCTTTATTCAAGAGATTTATGTGAGATTCAGGTTTTAATTTTTTTAGTAATACAATTTATACAAGAAACTTTGGTCAAACATGATTACTTTTTATGATTTATAATTTAAATTTACATTTTATTTATTTTTAAGATAACTTAAATTAAAAAAATTAAAAAAATAAAATGTAACATATGTGTATGAGATAAAGCACGTGGAAAGGGGCTGGTAGGTCAAGTCTCAATCACGTTGCTTTCTTTTGTTCTGAAATTTCATTTAAAAAAATAGAAATGGAACGCGTGCCACTGTTTCAGTATTTTAAATTTCAGTATTCAATATAGAAATTCAATGATTACAATTCCTTGTTCACCCTTTTGTCACATAAATTTAATAAAGATTCGATTTTAAATTTCCACAAACCTATATTTATTTTAAGAAGAGATACCAACTCAAAATTACTTATTTAAAATTATCCTTATCATTACTTCCTTTTTTAATTTAATAAAGATAATGAAATATAACTTTTACTTCTGGAATTATTTTTTATTATAGTCACAATCATGATCAATAACATCACTATTCATCTATGATTACAATAATTATATTAAAAAAATTAAAATGATAATTATAATAAAAATTATTGGTAAAGAAGAAAAGTTACGTGATAATAAAAATATGTTATACATTTCTTGTAACCAGTCATCAAATTCAAAAGAATAAATTATGAAGATTTAGAATAATTATGAAAAGTTACTTTTGGTTTGCATATTCCTATTTTTAATTATTTTTCCTTCTTGAAAATAAAAAATTAAAACTAAATTCACATTTATATACAGTGTTAATATAAATAGTTCGCTTCATCAATAAATTCCTTTAAAAAAACAACCCATACCTTCGTAAACTTTATTTCTCTTAGGAATAAACCCTTTAAACTTTAATTTTATTTTAATTGATTGTCAATTTTCCATCACATTTAGAAATAGATATCTTTAAATTCTCAATTTTACGGAAATTAATCAACAATTTTTATTACTTCTATAAAATAGACACCTATTGTTTAAATTGTATTATGATTAATATTTTAAATTAATAGAAGTATTCATTAATTTACAAATTCAAAATCCCATTTCAAAAAATTAAATTAAATTAAATTTAAATAAATAATCTTCTTACAATACAATTTTTTATATTGAAATTCAATTTAAAGAACTTTTTAAAAAATTATTTATAAAAAAAGATAAATTTAAGGATTAATTAAAATGAAATAAAATAAAAATTTTAGGTTTTTATGGTAAAAAATAATCACATGACTAATTAAAAAGTATTACAAGCTTTAAGGATTATCTGACGTTAATAGTTTACCTTTATAAAAAAAATATATATTTATAAAAGTTTGATAAAATTTAAGGATTGATCAGATTGAAATTATCGATGTCTATTTAAAAGATAATAAAAGTTAAGATTAATTGGAACAAAATTAAAATTTAAGATATCTTTTTATGAATATAATAAAGATTAAAATCAATTTAAAGTTTAGAGTTCATCTATACTATTATATATTTGATAACTTTTTTGTATGATTTTCTAAGTAAACAATTTTATCTTTTAATAAATAAAATATAATTTATTTAATTAATTAAATAATTATTCTTTTAAAATGTTTTTAAAATAACTTTTTAAAATAACAGTTGGATTTTTTAATATTATTTTTACAAAATTATATTTTTTAAGATTTTATTATTTTTTCATGTTTTAATTAATTATTCATAACAATAAAATTATAAAAATAATAAATTTCTAAAAGATGTGAGTATATGTGTATGGAAACGCAAGCGTTTCTGGCTAGTAATTATAAAACGAGTAATGTTTTAGAATGATTTGAGTGTTTTATTTATCTTTATGAAATATTTATCTTAATCTTAAAAAGTATAATTATTGTATTTATTTATTTATTTGTATAATAAAATATTTATTGTTAATAATAAAAATATTTATTCTCTTTAATCATTTTACTTTTAGATGCAATCCCTGTATTTAGAATGAAATTCCACTCCTGAGATAATCTCTGATCCTGGCACCAAGGTGGCATTGCAGCTTCTCAGTGGTTCATCATTGTACTCATGTCAGTTGCTTATCCCTTCCCTTTTCTGCTATGAAAGTGTTGAGCATTTCATGAGTCTTTAAAATTCCATTTTTTTTTTTTTTTTTGTGAATATCTTTATCAATGCAAACTATGAAATTTCAATATGTCTCCTTAGGGATGATTATGAGAAAATTTTCTGGTGATTCTCAAAAGGTTGTTTTGGAAAGTATTATATTTGATGTAATTAGCCAAATTGTGTGGTTCCTTTCATGATTAAATAACATCTTGTGAATTAGGTTAATGACACTATTATAGGATCATGAGTTTTATAAGAAATCTCCATTGAAACATAAGGATATAACATGAAAAGGGTTTTAAATTTCTGATTTGGGATTTTTAAAAAAATCAATCTTAACCTAATAATTTTAAGTTGTAAAAAATTGAATTGTAAAAATGTAGATTTTATAAGATGTTTGCATTGAATAACGTTTTGATATAGCCTCTGATTCCGCTACAGCGGGTGGCATTGCGGTTTCTCAGTTGTTCATCTCCACACCGACGTGAGTTTTTTATCCCCTCCTTCTCTTTTCCGCTGTGAAAGTGTTGAGAATTTCATAAGTGTGTATAATTCCATTTTTTCATGAATATATTTACCAATGCAAACTATGAATTTTCAATACTTGTTCTGTCCTGATTTTAGATTTATTATATGCACATATATTGTCTCCTAGTGGATGATTATGACAAATTTTAGTGGCGATTGATTATTTACCGACCCAGAATCAGCTTTGCAGTTATCATGTTTGATGTAATTACCCAAATTATGTCGTTACTCTCATGGTTAAATCACACCTTAAAGCAGTTTATGCAGTTGTTTTGTGCTAGCGAAATAGGTTGATAGCCTCTGATTCATCTTGGGTGAGTTCTTTGGGTGCAGTGGAGAGGCATGGGAGACAAAGATGAAGAGTTGGGTATGCCAAGGGATGCAAAGATTGTGAAGTGTTTGTTGAAATCAATGGGAGTGGGGGAATACGAACCTGGTGTTATACACACATTTCTTGAGTTATGGTATCGCTATATAGTTGATGTGTTAACGGATGCACAAGTGTATTCAGAGCATGCAGGGAAGTCCGAAATCGACTGTGATGATGTTAAGCTTGCTATTCAATCCAAGCTTAACTTCACTTTCTCCCAACCACCTCCTCGCGAGGTGCTTCTGGAGTTGGCTCAAAACCGCAACAAGATACCATTGCCAAGGACTATGGCTGGACCTGGTATACAGCTTCCACCTGATCAGGACACGTTAGTCACTCCCAACTACATCTTTGGAATTCCAAGCCAAGGGTCTGCTCAACCTCAAGAAACAGATGATGACGAAGAAACTACCATTCCCAACCCCTCTCAGGAAGACAACATAGACATGCAACAACAGGATCATTTCCCCTCTCAAAGAGTATCATTTCCCCTACCCAAATGCCAAAAGGATTCATTTTAAGTCCCTTCTGCCATTAATCATCAACAAATTTACTCTAGCTTACACCAAATTATTTTACTGCAGTGGTAGTTGCAAAAACTGCAAATTTTGTACCTTGTTCAATTTATTCTTTCGTGAAGTCCATGGGTTCTGACATTGAATCAAATTGCTTTCAAAACGGCTCCTTGTGGTCAGAAGTGAACTCTGTCTTCACCTCAGCTCCTTATAGTTGCTGGTTTGGAGCCATGCTAATTCTGATAGGGTGAGAAGATGAAAGTGGAAGAGGAAGAATGAGAACATTCTTTCTTTTTTTTGTATTATTGTCTTTTGGTAGACACTAAATAAAATGATAAACAAAAATAGCAATTAAGAGAAAGTACGTTATTATGTATTTGCTTTTGATTTTGTTCTTTTGTTTTGAAATGTTTATATAAAAACAACGAAAATTTTATATTAATTTCATAATTTTATACATTTAGAAAAAGGAAAAACAAGATAATAACTTTGTAAGTATTAAAACTTTAGTTTCTTTATTCAAACCATATTAAAATATTTGTACATATACCTAATATGATGTTGCATGATGTCTAATAAAAAGATATGTTAGGAATAAAATATGTAACCTACTTTATCATTTATTTGTTCAGATTTATTAGAAATCCTAAAATGTAAATAATAATAATAAAAAAAATAAAAGCATTAAAAATGTTTTAATTAAACTCGAGAATGTTCATCCTACTAAGTTATTGTTTTCTTACCTTAGTAGTTTAATATTTGAGAGAATTAAGTTTTGGTATGGTAGCAACGTTAATTAAGCAAATCAAGATGAACACCATCTTTAAATTTTTTTTATACATATTATCAAATTGACTCATTTTCCTTGGTGAAATACATCATGGTCTGAAACATAGGGTTTGGGGATTAAATATCACTTTTTGTTGTATCAAAAAAATGAAAAAAGATGATGGTTTATGAGCTTGGGACACTGGTTATATGTGGGCTGAGAATGGAGCAGCCTGATATCCCTCCACTGTCAATAGTGGGAGGTGTTCGCTGCTCTGTGAAACCAGCCTCACGCTATACCCTCCACTTTAGGGACCACGAGACCCAAACTTTAGTGTAAATCCCATAACAGGCCAGCATTTTATGCATTCACCAACCCAACCAAGGGTAACCCAGGTCATATCCCATCTCTTTGATGCCCCCATTCAGGTTACAAGCTAGCATTACCCATCTCGGCGAACTGACTCAATTGTCAGAACTTTTATAAAGAACGATATGTAGAAGAACCTCTTTGATGTGGGACTTGTCTCAGCCATGAGGTCGAACATAAAATGTGTTATAATGGCTTACTTGAAGGGAATCTATTCAAAACCACACTACTAAGAAAGACATGAAAGAAAACAAAATTCCGAAGTGCACTTAACTTGGTCCTAGTTCACGATACATCACACTATTGTTCATAATGCGCGAAGAGGGCAGGGAGATTAGCAACCTTACTCTAAAGTATATAAATTATGTTTTTGTCAAGGTTTTTGTTGGACCTCGTGATCCTCACCCGACACATAGAGAAGAATGAATCATATAATCATCTTTTGAGATAGTTGCAAGCTGTCCAACAAGTAGCCAGGTAACAATTTTACAATTTATAGGTTATATGTTGGTGATGGTGTTGAAGACATTATAGGTCATATGTTGGTGATGGTGTTGAAGACCACTATGTCAAATTTTGTCTTTCTACAAAACCTCTGTATCAAAAACATTGGATTTTTCCAGACCGTTGAAATGTATAACGTAAGATACAATTACCCATTTTGTTTAAATACATGAACATGGATTTGCATTATCTGAGAAATTGTTTCACTCGTTGACATGCCAATATTCGGGGCTCTGTCAAGACTTCATAGATTGTAGTATGTAAAGTTGAATACTCCTAGAAACATTGTGAATATATTATCATGTTGTATCATTTAAGTAAGAACATGCTGAATACTTTAGCAACATTCTGAATTATCATGCTATATCATTTGTTAAGAACATTTCTGAATAGTTATCACATTCACACAGTATACACAAGATAATGAGAGTTTAATGGACAAAACTCACTCGATTTTATCAAACATTACGTGAGGCCTTCAGCAATTTACCAGCACCCAAAAACAAACTTTTGCCTTACTTTAAAACATACAAAAGAATACGAATCTTTAAAAATATCAATGCAGAAAGCCATAGATCATCACAGCCATGATCTCCCCAACCCTACTACACTAAAGAACCCTCTATATAAACTAGAACGTTTAAGAGAGTGCGGTCAAGTAAAGTTCTTTGCTGGAAAACGAAGGGCAACAGAGCAGCAATCTGAGCTACTGAATTTCTTGTAAACTGCCCTAAGTTTACTTTCTGGAGCAGTGGCATGAAGGTTGACCAGGATTTTGGCGCAATCCCTGTCACCAAAAATGAACAAAAAGTTACTTCCTTTCTCTGTTAAGAAAATACCCAGTTGCATGTTTTAATATGTTCAAATATTAACCTTAGTTGCTCCTCAGAGTAGCCTGTGTAGTGCTTCAAAGTGCTTGTCCAGAGAGGAGTCCTTTCAAGAGTACTTCGAGCCCCAAGTACAGCAGAAGCAGCAATCAAAGAAGGGCAGTACAAGACTACAGTAGGATAGTGCATCATACCAAGTTCAGCAAGGTAAAACACCATGTATTCCATCTACATTCATAAAAATTAGGCACATTCATCACGGCATTCTAAAATAAAATAATGAGTTTAACAACATCCAACTACTACAAAGGAATATACCTCTTTATCAGATGGAGTAGAGGCTTTGATGTACCGAACCAAGAAGACATAGGGTGTAGGAACAGTTAAATACCACTCAAGCTTCCTAAGAATTGTTTTCTCCATCAACAGCACTTGTTCACTGACATAAGCATTGTCTGATATGCACACAAAGTCATTAACCTGCATGCATACATTGGAAACACACCATAAGTAACCACAGTTGTTTTCTAAGAACATGATCCATAATCATAGAAGGGAAGAATTCCACCTCTGGTGCCCATATCTCTTCATATTTTGAGGCCAGCAGCATAGAGCTGATGCCAACAAGCTGAAGTTCCCTTCTAGGCACGGCCTTCACAGACAGGAACCGATCAACAATGTTCAGGGTCAAGTAGAGAGTTTCTGGCATGAGCTCAAACTTTCTATGCACTTCTACCAACCAGTCCACAAGGATTGATCTCATCTTGGCATTAATATCTGGCTGTGAACCCATGTAATCGTGCACACAGCCATCTTTCTGCTTCATCAGAATCAGATATGTTATTTCTACAACACATGAGAGCATATGGGGAGAGAAATAAAGAAAAAGAATACAACATTTACCTCAGAACTTCTGTAGAATTCGTAGATATCATCAATGTACTCCGCTGCTGCCAATTCATTGTCCGTGTCAGTTGCATCAATGTTCACTACCAATTCCATTGGGAGTCCACAAGCAGCCTGAGGTTGACATATTGTGTTGTTAGAACGCAAACAACAGTGAAAAGGGCATCCCCAAGTGAAAGAAAAGAAAGGAACAAAAGGGACAACCTTGCTTCGAGCAGAGAGGACTGAACTAAAAGCCTTGGCATCTTTGTCCCTTGCTTTGTTTCCCTTAGCAACATATTGCTTCTCCTCTTCCTCCGATTCATCATCAGAGCTAATCACTATTACTTCAGGTGCTTCTTTAGGCTTCTGAGCTGCCTTCGCCTTTGCTATATTCTCCACTTCAGTGCTTGACTTCTATATAAAATTCACTCACATTTTTAGAGACCCATCCATTACATAAAGAGAAAAATTTTCTTCATTGATGAAGTTAAAAGAAAAACAAGAGAAAGAGAAGTGCAACCTTGTTCTTCTCTTGTGCGTTGGCCAACAATTGAGCACGAAAGTTCCTAGTAGAAAATCAGCAGATTTAGACAAAGGAAACAAAATAAATATGCAATGAGATGCAGTAAAAAGATTGATTTATCAAAAAACTATACCTTGTGACAGGTTTAGACACATTAATACCACCATGGCCTTGTTTGGCCACAAGATTCCCGATATCCTGAAGAACCCTTCTGTTCCTTCCTTCACCACCTATATTCTTCTGCTTGTTCTCACGAACCTCACCTTAAACCACACAAAAACTACAATGTCAGAAACGAAAAGAGAGAAATAAAGCGTAGAACAAATATACAAACTTATCCCATCAAATCTTAAAAGAGACCCAGATACAATTGCAAGAAAAAAGTAAAGAAAACATTCAAACATGTATCAAGTTGGCAGCAAGAAAAGAACAAAAATAACAAAAGGAAAAACAAAAACCATTGTTGGGTTGTTCCGCTACGGAAGCCATAGCAACGTTTTGCTGCGTTTCTTGAAAAGTTGAGCCAAAAACACCGCCGAGAGTGGAGAACAGCGACGACAGAAAACCCTGAAGACCACCGTTCCGCGCCTCTCCTCCGCTTCCGTCGTCGGTTGTCGCCACCGCTGATTCAAGCACTGTCTCGGTAGCAACTTTCTCTCTTTTGCTTCTAAGGCGAACGTATGAACGAAAATATGAAACACTGTTAGTATGTTTCTTTGTTTCTTTGTTCCTTTGTGAAATAAACGTTTGTTCAACGGCTATGTTTGATTTATACAACACACTTCAGCTTCCAACGGTCAACTCTATATACAATCTCCACCGTTGGATTTCATCTCGCATCAACGGATAGTAATCTTCTAGCCGTTACTCTCATTTCTCACTCCCAAATTTAACCGCTCCTTCCCCTTTTTATTACTTTCTAAAATCACTCTTACAAATTATTTATTAACAAAATTGGAAGAGGTTCTTCCGTTTTTTCACCACACACAACACTTTTTATTAATATTTTTTTAATTTTTTATTTATAAATTTTAAAATTGGTATTTTACTTAAAAACATTCGAATTCAGTGTCTTGGAAATTCTACATGTGTCCTTTGATTAATTTTTAAAAGAAATTAAAAGTGTGATTCCACCTTTGCCACTTCCATTCATTCTTCAACAACACAACACGTTATGGCCTTTCACTTTTATATAATAATTTACATGCTTCATTAGCACTCACTTTTTTTAAAAAAATAAATCTCTTGGATTGTTTTTTAAATCTCTTTAGTATAGAAGAAGTCTCCAAAGGGGAACAATTCGGAATAAATTTACGTTAAACGTTTGGATTTTTTTTCATTTTGGTTAGAGTAAAAATATATTAAATAAAAGAAAAAAAATCTGAGTAATGTAATTTTATCTAAAAATATATAATGGAATACTCTTAATTTGATGAGTTTATTTTACTCTTCGATATATATTATGGTTCAAAAAAATGGCTAAATCCACAAAATTAAACATATTTCATTTTCATTTAATTTTCCACGCATTAATTTTACATTTTACTTTATTTATCTTCAATTCTAAATTCTTTCCAAACTTAATACACAACATTAATAAATATTTAATTTCAATTCAAATATAACTCGAAATAGGAACATGCAAGTACTGACACTTTCCTTTGTATTAATAATAGAGATAAATAAAATTATATTTCCTTTGTATTAAATGAAAATAGATTAACTATTTATTTGTATTAATAACAAAATTAATTATTTCTTGAAAAATATAATTATACACTGACAGTAAAAGGGAGTTGTATACATTCGTCTGATCACAAATCATCATACCATAAATTTATTGATTTTAATAATAATGATTTTCAAAATTAATATTAATGATAACTTGTAATTAAATGACACGATAAATATGCTTTATACCCGTGATTATTAAATTCTCACTGTTTCCCTTTTTTTACTTTTATTCTTAACAAAAAAATAATATTTCGACATAAAATTAAAATTAAGGGAGTTTGATCTGTATACTGTAAAAGATCACTCTATTAATCAATGATAAACCATGTCAGAGAATATTTAAAAAACAATTATTATAAAAATTTAAATTAAAGCAATTGATAGAGTATCCGTGTTTTAACTATTAATAATTTATTATTTACTCAATATTTAATATAGGTTTGTTTTATAACCCGTTTAGAGGGTTTACTTATCAGATTTAAGATTATTGTTTGCACGATTTTGATGATGAAATGTGATTGTTTTTTAAATTTTTGTAACCTTATGTAAATGTAAATTACCAACCCAAAAAGGCGTGGAAAGATAATATCTTAAAATGAAAAAATGAATACATTTTATGTATAAAAATAAGAAGAAAAACGATATCATTCAAACAAAACACAAAAACACAAAAAAAAAAATGGACTTAATTATGATTTTTTTTCTTTTTGCTGTACCAACAGAATAAGCCCACTGCTTACATTAATGTAGTTAAATAATTTTGGTGAATGTTATAATAAGGGGGTAATTTTTTGTTTTTTAGGCAACAATAATTGATAAACTAGTTGCAAATTGTTAAGTTAGCTAATGTGTGTCATTTTGACAAAAAAAAAAATTATTATTATTATTATTATAATTTTTATTTTTTAAAATAATTAAATTCTTATTAAACTGTATATTACTACTATTTTTTTTAATTTATTGTGTTTTTCTTTTAATTTGGACAAATGGTTTTATTTAAATAAGTTAGTGTAATTAATGAGTATGAGTCAAAAGTAGTTTTTATTTATTTTCAATACTTTTTTTTATTTCTCAAATTAAATTAGCGTTATATTAAATTTATTTTTTGCAATTATCATTGTGTGTAAGTTTCATATACTATCATGTAGTAAAATGCTAATTACTTTATTTTATAATATTAATTCTTTTAAACTACGTAAGAAAATAAAAATAATCCAACAAATAATTAAAATAGTATATATTTTCCTTATAAATTTTAAATAAATAATAATAGATAAAAAATCAAGGATAATAAAAATTATATTAAAATATAAAATATAGTAATAAAAAATAAATAAACTACAAGTTAAAAAATGACTAAAGTAGTTTCTAGGTAATAAGTCAAAAATTTCTTAAATAAACTATTTGATATCCATCTGTGAAAAAAGAAAAAAAAAAAAAAAAAAAAAAAAAAAATTTTAAAAAATTTATTTTTTTTTTTTTTTTTTTTTTTCTTTTTTCACAGATGGATATCTTATAGTTTATTTAAGAAATTTTTGACTTATTCCCTAGAAACTACTTTAGTCATTTTTTAACTTGTAGTTTATTTTTTTTTT
>Ga0099824_1000953_pt1 | contig 38523 bp, 18 predicted proteins | sample SiratrowhiteBW_FD_76837 | JGI IMG/M metagenome (GOLD analysis project Ga0099824, IMG submission 76837) | Root nodule microbial communities of legume samples collected from California, USA - Siratro white BW | ecosystem: Host-associated > Plants > Roots > Nodule | place: USA: California... | reverse complement strand
ACTAAGCTATTTTATCTTTAAGGATATATTATGTTCACAATGCATGATCCCATAACCCATAGACACCAAACATATTTTTTGTATAACTATCTCATTTGACCTCAAGCAACAATGATTAATCATCTTTAGAATATGTCGTGTATGTTTTGGGGTTATTTTTATTTTAATTTGGTTCTTATTTTTCGTTTTGGTATACCACCCTAACCAGATTCAGGAGTCCGATGAAGCTAGAAGGAAGTTCTCAAATGCTAAATCAATTTCTTCATCTCAATTTTTTGGAGATCAAAACAAAGATGCAAAAGATTCACAAGTTGCTCTGTCAAGATTTTCAGTACGTGTCTCTATTATAAATTATTGAAACATAGTTTGGATATACACATTTTAGGTAGATCATGGACATTTATTTCGTTGTTTCGGAAAAGGAGCAAAATGAAATAATTTATTTTTCATTTCATTTAACCTTTTGATTGTCACAATGCATACTAATATTTGTCGAATGTGACAAAAGCTATTTTTAAATTTTATTTTAAAGCTTAAATTTCAAATGAAGATTGTTGAGAAGTGATTTTTCTTTTCAAACTAGCCAAAAAAAAAATTAGTCTAATGCCATTAACATTAACATGGGATTTAGCAAAGAGTAGTACTATAGTTTTTTGTTTTTTTTTTAATTGGAAATTAGAATCTCCCAACTTCAAATTTTGATGTTTGACATTGATCATCCTCTTCTATTTTCAGGGTTCAACTTCGATTTCTAGTGCAGATCTTTTTGGTAACTCAATAAATAACTCTTCCATTGATCTTCATGCTAATGACCTCCTTAATCGACTATCTTTCCGTGTATGCTGTTGGATATATAAACTTTATTGTTCATGTCACTGATAATGCTTTTCATATCCTTCAAATCACTTTTTCTCTTCTCCTTATGCTGTTTTGTAGGCTCATGAAGACATTTCTTCTCTTAAAAATATTGCTGGAGAGACGGGAAAGAAACTCAGTTTCTTGGCCTCCAATTTGATAACAGATATTCAGGATAGAATAATCTAAGATTATAAGTTTTGTATATAAAATATCCATTTAATTTGGTGTACTTGACAACCACCTATGTATATAATGTAATTATAGTACAACATACAACAATTAAGAAATACATAATAAAATACTTTTTCTTTTTTTTTTTAAAAAAAAAAGGTGTTTCGCATCATTAATAAGGAATTATTTCCCATCCAAAAAAAAGACCTTATGTAAAATATTGGAACCAGTACCTCGAAAGAGAAATAAACTATAGGCTCTATAATAATAATAATAAGTTATAATACATGACTTTACAATTTTCTTATTGGTCACTAAACGTTGTCTTTATATTTTCTTTACTTTTTTTTTCAAACATTTCACACACACACACAATATATATATATATATATTACTCTCACAATTATTCAATTTTTTTTACAATGACACTATTATTATTATTATTATTATTATTATTATTATTGTTATTATTATTATTATTATTATTATTATTATTATTATTATTATTATCTATTTTTGTAAATATTAGGAAGTTAGTTTATAGCCGATAAATTTATAATTTATAAGTTGGATAGTATATTTTGACTCCCACCAAACAAAAAATATCAATTTTACAATTCAAAACAATAATATTTATTTTACTTTTTAACTTAAAATTCTAATATATATTATTAAAGTGGACGGTAAAGTAAGTATATTTTTTTAGGAGTGTAAAAGTATTATTTTTTATAAATTTTGAACTGATAAACTAATTTATATTAGAAGTCTCTAGTAAAACTAACTAATAAACTAGTTGGTAAGTATAAAATAGTATAAAAGTTTTACTATATAAATGAAATTAATGTTTTTTATATAAAATATATTAATATGCAATTATAATTATAATTTTTAAAATAATTGTTTTTTTATTAAAATTTCAGTGTTTTTTTTTTAAATTTGTATATGATTTTTTTTGGACAAATCATTCTATTTAACGGACTTGATATAATTAGTATTGATCAAATTTCATTTTTATTTATTTTCAAAAATTTAATTTCTTTTATTTCTCAATTTGAATTACTATTATAATGATTTGTTTACAATTTTTATTGTGTGTAGTTTTTACATATCAATCTAATAAAATATTAATTGCTTCAATTTACAATGTTGAGTTTTTTAATTTAAATTAAAAAAAGTAACCAACAGATATAAAAAATAACACAATAATTAACTATCTATCCAAAATTGAAATAAGTAAAAAGAGATTAAGAATAATAAATAAGTATATAACAATATAAAAATTAATAATAAAAAATTAAATCAGATACAATCTAAAAGTCAGCTAAAATAACTTTTACCAATAATAACTACAAGCTCTTAAATAATCTACTTTAATTATCTTATAAAAAAAATTGTATTGATAAAACTAATTTACAAATTAATCAACTAAATTAATAATCAACTTATTTATTTTAACTCGAGTGTTTTCCAAAATTTGTTAATAGCAAAAACAAAAAATTCATCAGCATTCAAATTTCAGTTTACTATTGCATCTCATCACAAGTCGGTGTATTTGTGATTTTATAAACAAGTATTAAATTAAGGAGTTGGTGAAAGATTTTCCACGTGAATTCAAATATATATATAATTTTTATGGGGACTTTTTCGTGTCATGCAGCAAATTCTTTTTGAAAAACAACCATATACAATTAATATATAGAATAAATGGTCATTTTTATCTTAAAATATAAATTATTTATAATTAGAATTCGTTATTAATAGAAATTTCGAGTACGAAAATTATATTTATAATAAAAAATTTATTTCGATAAAAAATTTATTTTGCATTATGTCTAATTTGTATTTGAAGTAAAGAAATATTAAAAGGAGTTTAATATAGCATGGAACCTTGTTTTCACATAAATGGTTACAGTGTCTATTTAAAATCATATTGTATATTTATTCACTTAAACTCTTAAACTACATTAAATTTTTCTTTATAATTTTTAAAGGTCCTCATTAATCACAAATAGATTACAAACTAATGTATGATTATACTACTATCTCATCTTCACTTCTTTATATGATTAGTAATTATAATATTATTTATCGACAAAATAATATAACTTCTGGAATAATTTTCATCAGAGAGGATATACAATGAATAGCTATCTTACTAGTATAATTTCATAATGTAAAGAATATTATAATATTTTTCTCTCTAAGAATAATAAAAATACTATACAAATACTAAAAATACAAAGAACACAATCTGGGTCTTTGCATTCATTTTCTTATTGCTTCTATGAATGCTCACGAATATATCCCTTGTAAACCAACATTTGCGTTGATATTACTTTATCTGCTTATGAGAGACTTTGTTTTCCTTTTAATTTTTTTCTCAATAAATAAACTATAATTGAATGCGAGTTATTATATCATAAGTTATATATTTCTTTTTAGTTATGTGTGATAAAAGTGTTTTGTTGGATTAATATATGGTCTTTCTATGCATATACATGTAAAGATAATAGCTATAAATATTCATTAAGATACCATCAATTTATTTAGATAAGATTTGTGTTTCTACTGATTTTTCAAACCAATAATTAAATCAAGTAAATTAATCATATTTAATGATTAATTTTTTAATTAAAAATGACATTACTCGTATTATAATGTTTTCTTTTTATGGGAAGTTCGTATAATTAAGTTTAATGCAATTATTTATTAATGCATATGGTCACATATGTACACCCAAATATACTTTTGTAAGGTCTTATAAAATAATGAATTTAAAGTTAGGTTATAATTATTATCATCAAAACTTCTTATCTGAAGTATAATCTAATACTCTTAAATATCATAAGTTTTAAATTTCTTGTTTATAATATATAAGGGCATTAGTTAATCATAACAAGATAACACAATTGTAATAAATCTAAAATATATAATACATATCAAATCAATTATGTGACATAAGATACGTGCATCATAATTAAGATTATGCTTTTATATAATATTGATGATCACAATTGTAATAGTTGTATAAATAATATGTTTTATATAAGAAAATTTAAAAGCTTTGAAATTCTATCTTCTATATAATCTATAGTGAAGAGTTTGAATTATATTAACATTATTGTTATAACAAAGACGACTAAGTTGAATAAGTTTGTTTTTGGTAGGAGTTTGATTTTGTGTAAAAGGGTTTTCTATTTAGATTGATTCTATGTTGGTTTAGGTACAATATGTGGTTAAGGTAGTGTTGGTTGTTGGCTTGCAGTAGTCGAAACATAATTCCTTTGAATTATATTGTTAGAGTTATGCAACCATCTTGTTATGATGATTTTGACATTGTTCGAGTTAATGCAAGGTGGTTTGCACCTTTTCACATTGTTGTTCAATGACATCGAAATTCACATGTTGAATGTTATCTAATGTATGACAAGTAGAATAACAATATTAATCGAATTATATTCTAAAAGTTTTTAAAAAAATATTGACTTTCAAAGTCATCATGGTATGAATAAGGTTAACAATTTTGCTTATGTTTTAACTTTGATTTTGCATTAGCTTTGACATGTTCCATTCATTTTTTAGCTCAATCTTCTTAGTGTCGCTCAAAATGCAATTGTTTGAAAAGATGTGAGGATGTTTGAAATCATGTCTTAAATGGTCTATTAGCGAAAGTTGTAGTAGCCTTTGATTGTTATGTCTTGTGGTGTTTAGGTTAGGGTGGGTGGTACTTTGTTTGATTGGTTTAAAATGAATTTGTAGGAGTGTTATCTACATTAAAGGTTCTTCTAAGGAAAATAGCGTAGAAAGTCTCAATAAAACAAAAAGGGTCAACAAGCTTACAAATTTTTAATAAACTCTCTGTAGTTATAAAATCTGTCAATTCTTTCATGAAAGACTTTCCATTCAAGTCATAAGGTCAAAGCTTGATAACTATGATAAAAGGTGTGAGCACAATAATATAAACTCATTTGACTACTTAAACTTGTTGAGGTCATATGATACCAAATTAGGAAAGACATGGTATGGGGTAGAACTTCAAGTTCGTATTTTTCTCATCTATTAAACGAGGTACACCACCATTCCTTGATTTTTAGAAAATCACTAGATTATGATTTGGTTAGACTTTCCTTTATGTTTTGCTAATGTGTGTTGGAGTGTAAATTAGACGGAAACATACGTGATTTTGGTATAATTTGAAGTTTATATTATCTCTTATTTATATATTGAGTGAGGAGAACCACATATAATGATTTTGGTTAGACATTCCTCATAAGAATATTAACTAGTAGAATAAACGTGAACAAATATAACTTAAAATTTGTATTTTGTCTTATGTATTGAGTGAGAGACTCCACTATTATTTAATTATCACTCAACCTCTCAATCATACTCATGATTAATTTTTCTTCAAAATTTATACTCAAAGATCCATGCATTTACTTTCCTTTTGTTTAAGTTGAATAAATAAAACGCATACCAACAACCTTTAAACTAATAAAATCAAACAAAAATCTCAATAAAAAATAATGATCATAAATTACATTTAAAATGTGTATTTTTCACTTAAAGATAAAAATTTTCCATAAATATTTTTAAAACAACCTTTTCTACATAAACTTAAAAAAAAACCATTTTAAAACAAAATAATAAAATATTTAACATTTTGAATTATTTTAAAATTGTAATTCTTAGTTAAGGTGATCAAGTTGATTCTTAATCACTATATGAGTTAAGTAATTCTTTATCACTCATTATTTGATACAACAACACTCTTATAATTTGGAATTTATGAATTTATATTATAAAAATTTATTTTATCTACTGCATATAATACTTACAAGAATTTAAAACATTTAGAAAATATTCTAAATCATAGTGGCGAATGAAAAATATTGAAAAAGATAAAATTTAGATAACACCTATCTTTTTTTTTTTTCAGCGAACTGGTCAAAATAAAAAAAGGATCAAATTTATATAACAATTAATATTGTTTTGATTATCATAATCTGTTACTAAAAAACTAGACACATGAAAATTAATATACAATAAACATTAATATAATAACACTTCTACAGTTAGGAATTTTTGAATTTATATTATAATATTTTATTTTATTTACGGCATAAAATATTGTAAATTTTATAACATTTCAATAAAATTTAGAAAATATTCAAAATCATAATCTTTATATAAAACAATTATCTTTTTTTTCTGTTATCATGTATCTTTTCCTATTATCATATTAGCTATTGTCATATTTTTTTTCCAGTGAACCAGTAAAAATAATAAAATATAATAGTCAGTTAAATATTATTTTGGTTCTCATTATCATTATCTATTAATGTATGGACCTACACTCATAAAATGCATTTAAAATAAAAAGATTTAGATAATAATTATATCTTTCCATTATCATGATCTTTTAATGCACATAGTTAAAAAATATTTTTTATAATATAAAACTTCCCACAAATATTTTTAAAAAACATTTTCAACTTAGACTATAAAAGATTAATTTAAAACAAAATAAAAAACATTTAATATTTTTAATTTTTTTAAAATCTCAATTATTAATCAAGGTGTTCAAGTTCATTCTTACTCTATATAAGTAGAGTGAAAACTAAAAATGATAATTTAAATATCAATTCCTTATCACTTATTATTTGATATAATAACACTTCTACAGTTAGGATTTTTTGAATTTATATTATAATTTTTTTATTTTATTTACTGCATAAAATACTTTCAAGAATTTTATAAATTTGTAAATTTTATAATATTTCAATAAAATTTAGAAAATATTCAAAATCACAGTGACAAATGAAAAATATTAAAAAATAAAATTTAGACAATATACCTATCTTTATCTTCCAGCAAGCAGTAAAAATAAAAAAAAGAATAAAATTTAAATAACATTTATTATTGTTTTCATTATCAAAATCTGTTACTGCAAGAAACTAGACAGGAAAAATATTCAATATCACAAAAGTTATATAATAGTTATCTTTTGTCTGTTATCATATATCTTTTCCTATTATCATATAATTTAGTTGATAATAACAATCTTTCTTCCAGTCAATAAGAAAATATAATATTCAGTTAACAGTTATTTTTGTTTTTATTATCATAATCTATTAATGCATGAAACTGGACTAAAATACATTTAAGATAAAAAGATTTAGATAATAATCATATCTTTCCATCATCATAATCTTTTAATGCAGAGAGATACATGTAAAACAATAAAAACCACAATAGTTAAATTAAATTATATTTGTTGTACAATAAAAAATAAATATTATAAATATATTTAAAAAACACAAGTGCTTATAACTTTTACCTAAGAATTTATATTTCAATCCCTAGTCTGAAAAACACGCGGAATTAAATTATTTCTACATGTTAAATAATTAATTGTCCAAAGTCATATGAAATTCAATATTACTAACATATTTGAGGCCAAAACACCAAACAGTTATTTTTAAATATAAATATTATTATAGTAGACAATAATTATCATAATAATACTGAAAATTTTCTTCTATAAAGATATATAATCTAAAATAGTCTTTCTTAAAATATTTAGTATATTAAGAATAAAAACAGTAAGCATTTTTGTGTCATTTAGTTTTACTTTACAACTTACTTTGACATATAGTTAATCATTAGTTATACTATTATACATAATAACTGAGAAAGTTAGGGTTAGTATTGAGATTAAAAAAATGGTTAGATTAAGAAAATTGTTAGTTTAGATTATATTTTGTCTTTGACACAAGCAAACACTCTACATACAGCATGAGAGAGCATATGGGCAATGTCACTTTCACTAAAAAGATTTTGGTGCCAAAACTCTCAAAACATTAAACCCCTTTTCCCTCTCATTTCAAAAGCTTTTCACCTTCCCTCCTCTTCTTTCCAGTATCAAAACCCTAACCCCCAAACCCCGCTTCTCCAATTTGTTATCCTTTAATTTCTAATCCAAATTCCCCCCAATTTTTTTCAGTTCAAAAGCCTCTACCTTCATTCGTACTAATTCTTCAATTGTTCAACACCATTTAAACCCCAAACTTGTCAACCCTAACTTTACTCTGCTTCGCGAAATTCAATGTGTTTCTCACTCTCTTCACCCGCGAAGTCCGCAGAGGGGCCAATGGAGGTTTCTCCCGCAACCAATTTCTTTTCCGAAACTCCATGTCCCTCAGAATCGGTCGGCGGTCGTTGCGATCATTCTGGTCAGTTGACGGCCGTCGGCGAATCTACTCTTCCAGTGGGTTACGGTGTTTGCGGCGAGGACGCTGCTGTGCAAGAAGATTCTAACACGGCCTTGCAGTTCCGCCAGCTCAACAACGATTCGAATTTGCTGTTGGCTTCGTGTTCACCCGTCTCAGCGGTGGCGCCGGAATCTTGGGTCCCTACCCAAGGAAACTGGCTCTTGGACGAGAACGAGGGTTCAATTGGTGCAGAATCTGTCTATGAAATTGGGCCTTCTACTATGGTTGGGGTCTTTGTTTTCTTTGTTTATTTATTTATTTTTTTTTCTTAATGATTTTTTCTCTAATTTTTTATATTGATGATATCGAGTTCCATTTAACAGGGAGCAGGGCTATCGAATCTTGGAAATACGTGTTTTCTTAATGCTATTCTGCAATGCTTTACACATACAGTGCCTCTAGTGCAGGGTATTCGTGCATGTACTCATAGTTTTCCTTGTGCTGGTGAGTTATTCTTGTTTGAATTTTAAGTTTGGTGTTGTTTATATGTGTTTAGTTCTAATTTATTGGCAGATCTGTAGTGTTGTTGAGGGACTTTGGAGTGAGTGGATTATCTGTAGGATTGAAAATTGTAATCAGCACCTTTATAGTCGGTTGTTCCTTGCTGTTATGTTTATAGTTTGAGTGTCTTTACCATTTCTCTTGCGTAGTTTCTGATTTTGCAGATTGGAAATTTCAGGTTACATGGATGGCTTCTGTGTTATATGTACTTTTCGTGACCAGGTAGAACGTTCCTTGGCTGCTTCTGGACGGACTCTCTCACCCTTCAAATTTGTGAACAATTTGAGCTGTATCCTTCTTTTATGGCTAATGTGCTCATTCGCTTGGTTGGAAGAATTAAGGATTGTCATTAGTAGTGATTTTTGCATCATCATTGGCTTGTGAAATATAACCTTTGAGTATTGCAAGATTGCTTTATTTTTTCACCAATGACTGTTGTAATCCTTAACTATAATAATAACAGATTTCAATTCTGGATTTAGAAGATATCAGCAGGAGGATGCCCATGAATTCATGCAGTGTGCCTTAGACAAACTGGAAAGGTGTTTCCTAGATTTGAAGAAGACTGATTTAAATTTTGAGGAGGATAATCTTGTACAGAAAGTATTTGGAGGTCGTCTCATTAGCAAAGTATGACAGTGAAGTGTATTATTTGTCTTGTGTTTGATAAGTCATCTTTTATTGTTATTTGTATTTTGGTTTTGATTAACAATGTTGTGTTTACTAAATTGGTAATATGTATCTGTTCATTGTGTTTGTGTTTTAGCTTCAATGTTGTTGCTGTGGTCGCACTTCTGACACTTATGAGCCATTAATTGACATGAGTTTAGAGATAGAAAATGTAGATTCTCTTCCAAGTGCTCTGGAATCTTTTACTAAGGTGGAAAAAATTGACGCAAACTTTAGATGTGATAGCTGCAAGGAAGAAGTCTCCATGGAGAAGCAGCTTATATTGGATATGACACCGTCAGTTGCAGCATTTCATTTAAAGAGATTTAAGACAGATGGAATTCTTGTTGAGAAGATTGATAAACATATTGATTTCCCATTGGAGTTAGACTTGCAGCCGTACACCATTTCTAATCAAAACAATGATGTGAGTTCTGGTTTTATAACTGAACTTACATTTACTATTTCTTTACACGTGTGTAGTTTGAGTTGTCTTGCTTCCCTAATGAATTCTGTGCTGACTCATTTTTATGCTGATAGGTACTGATGAAATATGATTTATATGCCATTGTTGTGCATACTGGATTTTCTTCTACTTCCGGGCATTACTTCTGCTTTGTTCGTTCTAGTCCAGACACATGGCACAAGTTGGATGATTCAATGGTATTGTTGTTTCCCCTTTAGATGTCCTTAGATATATTGCATATATAGTCGATGATAAAATGTTAGTTCTTCTTAATGTTTCTTCATGGTACAAAGTAATTGATTGGCTATGGTGTTATTAAGTTAAATATATTTGAATTTTTTTTTATGGTTCATGCCTTTTGGTTTGACATCTTCAATAAACAGTTGCCTTTAAAAGTGATACTACCATAGATAGTTTTGTTTAGTCATAGTACCGTATTTCCAATTTAAGCATATGGAATTGCTATGATTGAACTCTGGTAAGATTCCGTGTTATTCTCCCAACGTTCAGTCTTCCGTAGCTTAAACAAATTCGTTTCTTCTGAAGTTTCTTTTGCGTGTGGTTTGTGCTTTTGTAATAATTGTGTTGGTTAATGTTCATTCTAAAGTTAAACATGTTGTGTCTGGGCTTTTTCTTCAGGTTACTGAGGTATCAGGAGACTCTGTACTGTCTCAGGAGGCCTACATACTGTTTTATGCAAGACAGGGTACTCCGTGGTTTTCTAGTATTATGGAGTCTCAAAAACCATGCCTGGATCCAAATATTTCAAGTACATCTCCTACTTCTGTTTTAGACATTGGTGATGGCTTATCTAAATCAAATCCTAATTTAATTCCAAGTACTGAAAGTGGCGGGGCTGGTGAATCCAAAGGATGTTCTGAGTCTCAGTTTGATTATTTTTGTCCAAACGAACTTACTTTTTCTGAAACAAATGACACTAAAAATGCTACTCATGGCTGTGGACAATTTCTCAACGGGTCAAATCAGGAAAGCGTTTATTTCCATAGCAGCTATAAAGATGTTGAAACCCAAAAGTTGTTCCGGAACAGGGTGACCTTGGATGGTCGTTCCATGTTCGATGGAAAATCATATGCTGAGAATGCTAGTCTATATAATAACTATGACTGTGAGGAAGTTGCTGATTTTAGAGAAAGTGCTGGTGCTTGTTCATTATCTCTGCCTTCGCCTCCGCCCACCTCCCCTCTTGATGATGCTTCAGGTAGTTGAATATACTTCTAAAGGTATTTTTTTCCAGCATTATTTCTATGAATGATTTTTTTGTTTAATAAACTTGAGTTTGATTTGTCAGATAAATTTCGTATCTCACGTGATAATTCGAAGAAGGAGAGTAAGCAGAGCCGTAAAAGACCACTCAATCAGTGTAACGAGAATCCTGAACGACGAGAAGCTGTGAAATATCTTAATAAGGCTGGTGGTACAAGGAGAGACGCACTTCTGAAATATGTTACTCAGGATGAAGTTTCAGACAAGAGAAAAAAAATGGATTCATTGCAGTGTAAGAAAACCAAACTTCATCGCAAAAAATCAAACCAAACATCAGTCAGCCGCCCTGTGGCAGCTGGAATTTCACGGTGAATGGTCTTTTTGGTGTTTTGTCTATGTACTTGAGTTCTTGTGGTGTAAAGCCTAAAGCAGTGTTAATTATGTTAAGACTTCTTAATACCACCACCGAATTGTATAGTTTCACACTCGAGCGAGAGTGCTTGAATGTACTGGTTATCTGTATATGTTCCCTTTCTGCACAGGTGACATATAGCCAGTGAGGACAAGGATGTATAATAAATGGTTACTTGGTAAATAAGATATGATCTTGACATTGATTATTTCTGTCGATGATTACATCCTGTCTAGAGATATAATTAAGTTATAAAGATATAATTAACTGATATAAGTCAGGACAAAGTTCATGTTCTAAATAAATTGTGAGATTAAATCAAAAATAAAATCTGTTTTATGAGATGATATTTGTAATGCTACCATTCTGTGAGGCATTCTTAGTTTCTATTCCGCAGCTCAGTTCCTCTAAACAAAAAATTAGAACTCATTAGTTACTTTTTTGTAGTCATATTATGTCTGTCAATCTGATTCATAGTTGTCATTCACTGGTTTTGTCGCAGATGGATAGACTTCTTAATGTTCTGATTTCATCCCTAGACGCAATGTCCATGGCTTTTCTCAAGTGTTTGACATGGAAATTTTCGCGGTGCACTAGCCTCTACTTTTTTTAGCTGCACTGGTCTTGGCCTTTTTCCAGCTCATTGATATTGACACTTTTGAGATCGGTCGCAGCATTTCCAAGGCGCACTTGCTCATCGTTATCAGATTTTCTGGCCTCAAATTTTGTTTTTTTTTTGTTTTTTTTTTTTACTTTTTTTGGGCGAACTAAATTGTTTTCTTCTAACAAGCTAATGCTTAGCAAGGTTAAGCTGAGGGAATGGTAAAATTACGAGAAATGTCTTCAAATATTATCTGAGTGTCCTATAGGATTCATATTTCTTTTATACTTTGATTTATTACAAATTTTGTAAACGTATCATATGATGTATATAGAAATAAAATATTCTATAATTATTTATATTTATTTTTATTGTTTTATATAGAAAATGGACTCGATTGTGTAGCCTAAACATAGAGTTTTGAGCATCTCTTCCGTACATTTTTATCTGAAATTAGAGTTTATCCCACATGTTATTTATGTATTAAATAAAATCTTATATTCTATAAGGATCTGATTAAATTGTAGAATGTAAGTGAGTAAATTTTATTTTACACATTGATCTCGTGAGAAATTAAACTTATTTTTTTAAATATCTTCAAAAATCAGTAATTGATTTCTTGGTCCAACTTTCCTATTGCGGATGACATTTGTTTATAAAATTCTAGTTAATACTTAGCTTTTCATTTAAGTATTTGTCTAAAATCAATAGTGTGCATGTTTAAGGACGGAAATTACTTACTAAGAAACTTTTCTTAATCAATGTAACATTAAAGATGTCAATAGTAAGTAGCTCTTGAGATATCAAGCGCTTGTTTGGATTGGCTTCCATGCACTTGTAAAATGGTCTATATAATGAATTACTAAACCTGCAACAAGTCCCTTTTCTGGTTCAATTTTTAATGGCTCCTTGCAATAACTCTAATTACTTCAAAATAAGTGATTTTTTTTCTTCTGACTGTATAATCCCGAGGCTTCTTGCAATGGAGGGGTTCTTGCCAATGATATTCTCAAGCCTAGGAAGCACCAATAGAAATGCTGATAGATACTCTTCAATGGGCACTACTTGACAATGTCGTTATTGTTGGGTACTTGTCACTCTTGGAGTCATGCCATGTGAGTGTAATTTAGTTGCTTAACTGTTATCATTTAGTCCACGTAGTTTAATTTTTGTATGTAAAAGTAATGTTCACTGCTTCCTTACCGTAAACAGCAAAAATAATCTTTATAATCCTGCCGCCATAAGAGGGGAAAAAATCCAGTGACTAATTGTTATAATCATAATGTTGTGGCGACTATATAACATTGTAACCAGATAACTGCCAGCAGAAGAAAATAGCCTCCTTTAAATTATATATTTAACCTCATCGTGTGAGGGTAATGGTGATCCTGTATTGAAGTTTGGCCTCCACCAGGCGATGATGACCCTGCAACACCCTCATGCGCATATGTAACCTCCACATGGTTCTATCCCTTTTCTAAAGGCACTTCAAACAGACTATTGTTGAAGGTCAAAGAAATATGCATGGTATGGTCCAATTTCAACATTCCCCCTTGTAACTATGAAAGCAAGATTCTTGAACAACCATAATGAGCACCACTGGAGAGGGACAATTATCCTAGGTAATGTAATATCCCACAAATATATATAATAAAGAATACGTATAGAAAATTAGCAGGGAATATTTTAAAGAACCTAGAAAGAGTTTAACGTCATGTCTAATAGCTACTCATAATAACTTCCCTGTCATGTACTGTATGGGAGACTTTCACACCAGAAACCATGTAATGTTGTGTAGTTCTTTTGAAGACAAAAAGTGTTATTTGGACTGAGGAATTGGAAGATGAACCTCCACTGAAGGAGAAAAATAAATGTTGAAATGATGTTAAAAATATATGAACCGTCAAGCTGTGATAGATATTTGCAGAAAATATGGAGTGCAAAACTAAACTTAGGCTAACACTTTACAATCATATTTAATTATATATATATATATATATATATATATATATATATATATATATATATATATATTTGTTATTTTGAAAACTGCATAATTGTCATTTTTGTGTGTAGCACTTTCAATGTACGCCACCATACCATAAAATTGTGACGGGTGGTTCGAGGATGTTGGTTGTGGAACAAGTTGCCACCCTTTCTCCAATATGAGTCGTCTTTTAAGGGGGTACATTATTCATTGGAATTCAATTCAGATTCAGTGATATTAATTTGTAAAACGTTTAGTAGGTTGTATAGAAACAAATTTTCCTCCAAAATCATCTTCATTAGTTGGTTGGTGTAGACTGAGTTGAAATGAAACGTGATTGTTGTCTATTTGATGTTTGAAGAGCATTGTCACTTAACAGAAATGCTATCTATGGAACAAATCTCATAAATAAGTTTCCACGATACAAGTCCATGCAACATTTTCATGATGATGGAAGGGGGAAGAGTTGATTGTACATGAACTATTTGCAATCACTTAAAACCATGAGTGTAAGAACAATCACTCAAAATCAAATTTAGTAGATTGTACATGAACTCTTTGCAACAAACCTCCTCAATGAAAGACACATTGAACAGGATAAAGGAATAGAGGTGGAATTTTTAGTGAAGAGACTGATTTGAGCACAATTTAAGCAATATTTAGCATTTGTCAAAACTTAGGAAGGAACAATGGACACTTGGAAATGGAAGGAGGACAAATCTAGTGTTAATCAGTTTTGCATACTAAAAAATTCACCAATATCACCAGAATCTGATAGCACACTCTTCAATATGTTCTATCAAATGTATATATCTTTATTTTTTTTGGAGATTGATTCATAGCATATTGCCGACCAAAGATGATATGAAGATGAGAAATATGATACTACAATCTACAGAGGTAATATGCTCGTTTTGCCAGTTACATGAGGTGATTACGAAACATATAATGTTTTCTTGTTATTTCTCATACACTGTTTAGAAACTTTGTTACTTGGGGTTGGGTATTCAAGGAACTATACAATGACACTAGAATGCATTTTATGCAACACTGTCATACTCCAATTGGTAAAAAGACTAAGAAGGGATTACGATTCATTTGATTTGTTGGGAGTTGATGAATTTGGTCACATAGTACCAATATTATTTTTAAAGGAGAAACACCAAATAATACAACTGGAACCAGTTCTTTGTATCTCTAGTCACAGTTGAGTCTCTTAGTATACTCAGAATACTATTTTCTTTTGGACTTAGGCTTTTTGTATAGTATTATCACCCTGATTATCGATATAACATGTTTTTTTATACACAATTATTTTATGTGAAGGACTTATTTATACTTTCCATTTATTAATATATTTTTTAATTGTAGATAAAAAAATCTTTTAAGATGGTGATCAATAATGATGTGTTGGAGGGATTTTTTTTATTTCTTTTGTAAGTTGGTTAATAAATGTTATGTGTTGCGTTTCAATTTTATAATTTATGTTAAATGATGTATAAGGGAACAGACATCCTTGTACCTACCACATGTATAACACTTTGGTTATTGAAAAAGTTTCGTATTCTATAAATCATAACAATAAATAACATGTGTAGTGAAAGTGAAATGCTTACAGAGTAAGTATACATAGTGTATGACTCTTTTCCCCACTAATAACTATGTTAAAATTTGTACAGAACTTTTAATCAATTCATATTGCAAGAATCTTAATGTTTGCGACCTAGAAAATTGTTATGATATTAAGAGACATTTAAAAAAAAATTGACATTTTCTTTAGGTTAATAACAGTTGGAGCAATGATATGCGGTCATTTTTCACAGATCATATATATTCTATTAATATTTATTAATACTATTCCTATTATTTACTTTGCTCTTGTTATATCACCAATTGTATATAATTTTTCTTTATCTTCTCTCTTTTCCTAGATATCCTGCCCAACATGTTTTTCTTCTTTGTCTTATGGAACTTTGTAGCTCACTCCAACTTATAATGGAATTAAATATCAAAGTAAATGATTAGTACAATTCTTTATGTTTTTAAGATTGTTGGTAGAATTCTCTTAATTAGGTAAATATTTGTGCTGTAATGTCTCTACTTTTGTCGAATACGATTAAATTATCATTTATATATTACTAAATAATATATAGCCATTCGTTATATTTTCTCTTCCTGATACAGATGAGTAGGATAGTATTAGGTATATTGTGATTTGGCGGGAGTAGATGAGTACTATTTAGAGATTATTATCAACTAATCTCTTTTCTATTAATTGAACAGTTTGTGTACACCAAGATAGAGGCAAAGAGATTCACAAACTCAACATATTTCTTCCATACAAATATAAATAGAAAAAGAGTAGAAGAGAATAGTTTCACCATAATGCAATTAATAATTATAGAAATATCTGGGTACATACAAATCATGAGTTGATAAAAGGTGATTGCTAAGTTATTATTATGATCCTGTTATTAATACCATACTTATTCTTTCAAATGCTTCACTTGGATATCTATAGTGCTTTGCAGAGAAATTCTTAGGGAACATAGCCACCATGGCCTCCGCCACTTCCACCACCCCCTCCATAACCACCACCATGTGCTCCACCTGCCCCATAACCACCTCCTCCACCGGCGCCGCCACCATATCCACCTCCATGGGCTCCTCCATCACCATAACCTCCTCCACTCCCACCTCCACTTCCACCTCCTCCATACCCAATGCCATGATCCCCATGTGCACCATACCCTCCACCAGCTCCACCTCCACCTCCTTCACCACCTCCATAGCCAGCAGCACCATGATCTCCACCAACACCATAGCCTCCTCCACCTCCTTGGCCACCCCCATATCCCCCACCATGCTCTCCACCAGCACCATACCCTCCACCAGCTCCACCTCCTTGACCACCGCCTGATCCACCACCATGCTCGCCACCTGCACCATATCCTCCACCAGCTCCACCTCCTTGACCACCACCATATCCAGCTCCATGCTCTCCACCACCACCATACCCTCCACCTGCTCCACTTCCACCTCCTTGACCACCCCCGTAACCACCACCGTGCTCTCCTCCTGCACCACCACCACCACCAGCTCCTCCACCAGTACCATATCCACCACCCTGTGCTCCTCCTGCACCATAACCACCTCCACCACCTGCACCACTTCCGCCACCTCCTCCATACCCACTGCCATGTTCCCCACCAGCTCCATATCCCCCACCCTGTGCTCCTCCTGCACCATACCCACCTCCACCACCAGCACCACTTCCACCACCTCCTCCATATCCACCACCCTGTGCTCCTCCCGCACCATACCCACTTCCACCTCCAGCACCACTTCCGCCACCTCCTCCATACCCAATGCCATGTTCCCCACCAGCTCCATACCCCCCTCCAGCTCCTCCTCCTTGACCTCCACCATAACCACCACCATGCTCTCCCCCACCACCGTAAGCCACACCACCACCACCACCACTTCCACCGCCACCACCATATCCAGCTCCTTGATCACCACCATATCCTACTCCCCCGCCTTGCCCTCCGCCACTACCACCTCCATACCCAACAACTCCATGCTCCCCACCATATCCACAGCCACCACCCGAGCCGCCACCTCCACCACCTCCATAACCCCCACCAATGCCATGGCCTACACCATATCCAGCATCAAGGGTGAGAAGGGCCCTTCTAGCAGAACATAGACCTAGAGCCAACAGTACTAAGAAAACTACACTGGGAAGTCTGTGTATAGTAGCCATGGGAGTGAAGTGAAGCTGAAATCCCAGAAGCTAGGTTGGTTTTGAAGTGACGAAGCTTGAAGGTATTTATAGGGATTGGGAAGGCGCGTTTAGAGCAAAGAGTGGTTGAAGCACATGGATCCGAATGTTGGATGTCCCCACAGTGTGGTCCATTATGCCAACATACAAAGATACACTACTAGAACTACCCTCACACCATTCTCATTGTGTGCTTCTGCTGTCTTCCACATCCAACGGAGCATGCAGTACCCTTACAAATACACATAGCTACTCCAACAAACCTACGCTTTTTCTTTTCTTTTTTCAACTCTCAGCATTTTATATATACCTACGACCTATTTTACTACCTACCTATCTATCTTATCTCCTTTTTCTAGCTCCCACCGCCACTCACCACTATATTCCACTGCATTTTACTTTCACAATCTTTTTCTTCCATGTCTCTTCCATTTTTTTCTCTTATTTTACTTTCCTTTCGGGGATCAAATTCATCCGGAAAAACCTAGTTATCAGACTTGTAATTCACGATTCATTTCTGTTCTTGCCACCGGTATCATCAGGTGCGAGTGCAAAACATACCTTTTTTTTTCTAAAAAAATTAGTTAATCTCTAGATAAATTAGGAAGATAGAAGATTTTGTTAAGTGTTTAAACAAGTTTTTGTGTTTATTATTTTCTATGATGGCGATATATCATTGTTGACTCTATGCATAATCACGAAAGATATTAAAATGGTGAGTTATGGGCATCAAATTATGTACTTTCAACACGTTTATCCTTATAAATCAAAATATATACATAATAATATAGATGCGAAATCAACAAAGAAAATAAAGCTAACATATATAAGTAAAAAAAGTGAAGACTGCTAGCATTTGAATGCATGGAACAATTATTCTCAAATTAACTTACTACCAATGATATGGCTTCTAAGAGTGCCAAAAATAACATTCCTTTTAATATTTTGTTTTTTCGAGCCCTGATTCTTACTGATTAAGTATATGAGTTACATTATATTATATACTTCTTTCACGAACAAATTATTATTATTATTATTATTATTATTATTATTATTATTATTATTATTATTATTATTATTATTATTTCGAAGAGGAGGCTAAATTGCAGGAGTGCAGGTTCAGCTACAAGAACGTCTAATTACATGAATTTTCGAAATGAAACTGCCAGCACCAAAACTATTTTTAAAAAAAGAAAAAACTGCACCAAACATATATAAAAGTCTATCACACCAAAGTTACATTATAAAACTATACGGAGACAAATCTATTAGGTGAGATTGAATTATCTTAAATCCACTTTTTAACGTAAGATTTGTTGAATATTCTTATATTACCCACTGTTAGATCACTGTTAGTATCACCTACTATTAAATCAGTGTCAGATTATTCAAAAACGATATAAAGTTGTACAATGAAGGAATACTTGAAATATTAATAAATTTTTCAATAATATTTTTTTTACACCACTATTCTCAAAAATACAATCATCCTACAATTACCTTTTTAAATAAAATATTATATTGTAATAAAATAATAATTTATATAATTGTTAAATGGTTGCAATTTATCTTTGTAATTGTTAAAGTATCACTCGTCTACATTTTCAGTTTGTATCACGACTTATGTCAGAAGGGATTAATGTGCTTTAAATTATTCATGTTTATGCTATTTATTTCCCAATCTCATAATTGTAGCTCCACTAAGAGAAAAGGCATCCTAGCCCTTGTTAGCCATGACCAAACTCCATGACGAGACCTTTATTAGATCGAATATAGCAAACATAAAAGGAATCCTATTTTATTTTTATTTTTTACATCCAAACACGATGTATACCATTCATTATATTTTCTTATAACATACACTGAAAAATAAATCATACTAATTACTTTTTTCTCTTCTCTTTATTGGTATCTACACCACAAGAAAGTTCAATAGTAATTTTTCTATCAAAAGTGTCACTTTAAATATAATTTTATTCCTCATCAGTCAATTTAAGGACAAACTTATACCGTGCCATACAATTATTATATATCACCTTGTCACATTATGTTTTATAGTATTATTTTTCTCTTTATGGTCTTCATTACATTAGTAATCTCGTTTATTGTTGTACAAAATAGGGAAAAGATGTTTTTGACACCATTGTATCCCTTTTACACCCTTATAACAACCTAAATAATAATATATTAAAAGTTATTTAATTAAATTATTGAATATAAAATTTATAAAATGAGTTTTAAATGGGAGTGAAAAATTCATGAGATTTCAACTAATCACATTCCATTAATGTATTCATAAGTTGAGGGTCACATAAACATCTTCTAAGCATTATATTTCTATGCGAACTGGTTGAGGATTCCTTTATATTAAAATTCGTCAAACAATGATTATATGTATACATGAAAAAAGAGTTATATTCTATTGTAGTTTGTTATACAAATAATCAGATCAAAATAAATAAGCATTATTCATATTTATGATCAAATATTGAACTCCCTATATAACTGTAACATCACAATTATTTCATATAAATATAATAATCTATATTTTTATAACGCTCTAACATTGATTAAACTCTAAACCTAAATTAATCTAAGAGAATTCCGTTCACAGGTTCACTAGAATTTATGCTAAAAAATATATTAAGTGAATAGTTGATATATTACTTTTGCTAAAAAATATATCTTTTACAACTTCATTTTCTTATTCAGTCAATTCACTATTAATAATTAATTAAGTGAATAGTTATTAATTTATTGTGTAATTAATATTGATTGTCAAATTTAATACAATATTTTTTTTCTTTATTGCATCTTATCAATTTTTTTGTTCATTTTGGTACTTTTCTTTCTATTTTTTTGTTTTAAATATTACACAATAGTAATTTACTAATTGATATAAGTTCTATTTACTTTGTATAACAAATTCTTCAAGTTGGCATGTTTTCCATCATGGCTTCTTTTAACCTAGTTTCCCGCCAGAAAGAAACTCAAAGAAAGTTCATGGAAACTAGGGCAATGTTGTGTTGCATGTATATGATAAAGACATTCACACCATTCAAATATCATAAAGAGTCTGTATATATATCAATAGCAGTCTAAATCTGCAGAGCTTCAACCCATTCGACTTATATGTAAAACACAAAATTAGAATACAATATTGCATAAATAGTTTATCAGCATCCTCGTACCCACACATTTTCTTATTATTGTTACTATAGCCACAATATAGCTACCATATTTTCTTAGGTAATGTATTCATCAGGGATAGTATCCACCACCGTGGCCACCACCTTCACCACTCCCACCACCACCTCCATATCCACCCCCATGTGCACCTCCACCACCATAGCCTCCACCGCCACCGCCACCAGAGCCACCCCCACCGCCACCAGCTGCTCCACCACCATATCCTCCACCAGCTCCTTGTCCAGCTCCCTCACCACCACCATATCCTCCTCCATGTGCTCCGCCAGCACCACTTCCACCACCCCCACCACTTCCACCTCCTCCTCCTCCGCCATTCCCTCCACCGTATCCACCCCCGGCCCCACTCCCTTCCCCACCCCCATAACCACTACCAGCACCCCCTGCACCACCGCTTCCTCCTCCTCCACTTCCACCTCCACCACCATAACCACCCCCATTTGCTCCACCTCCGCCATATCCTTCACCACCACCTTTACCAGCCCCTCCTCCATATCCACCTCCATCAGCACCACCGCCACCGCCACCACCGTTTCCTCCACCACCACCGTGTCCACCACCCGCAGCCCCATATCCAGCACCGGCACCTTCACCTCCTCCAGCTCCTTCTCCGTAGCCACCACCACCGTGCTCTACCGCGGCGCCTCCTCCTCCTCCTCCGCCGCTTCCTCCACCACCGCCATATCCACCAACAACAGTACCAACATGCAAGTTCACACGGTCCTCTAGAGTGAGGAGTGTTCTAGCAGCAGAGCAAACGCCTAAACAAACAAACACAAAAAGAATGTTACCAAGAACTACTTTAGAAGTTGCCATTGCAAAGTGTGGTTTTGGAATGCAAAGTGCGTGTAGTATATATAGTAATGGGCCTGGCCCATTACAGAAATGGAGGGGCCCTAAAGTGTGTTTTAACATGGCCCACTGCACATGCGGGGTTGGGTAGAAGTACAGAAAATGGCACTATAAGACCCACTGGTGTGCTTTTGCTGGCAACCACAACCATTACATTGATCTTGTTCTCACTTCTCACTGTGCTACCTACGCAAGCCCATGTTAGAAACCTATTCTCCTTTCTCTGATAAAACGTATATCCGTTTTCTCTTGAGGTTGTCGGAATCATTCATCTTGGATGTTCACACTTAGCACTGCCCACTGGAACTAATTTTCTTTTTTTTTCAAATTTTTTCATGATGTGGATTTATCCTGATATACCACTTGGCTTTTGTGCATATTTTAACCTTTTCTTTTTGATATTGCAAAATAATTTCTTGATGAATGGAGTCGGATTGTGTGAATGAGTTCCAATTAGTGACCATTGGGAATCCATTTTCAGTTGAATCTAGAAGGGATTGAAGATATTGTGCTCAGTTTGTTGGGTAAATTGTGATTATTAGTTGTACCAAATTTATACTGTTTTTGAGGTACACATATACTATATCATAATGTGCTGTACATTGGAATATCATAATAATGTGTAGATATTTCACCAATTGGTCTTTCTTAAATAGTAAGGAGCATTATTCTGAACTCGGGGAAATACATTCAAATTACTATTAGGATGAAACAACACATAGAGAGTAGTATATAAAGGAAATTTTGTTTTAAACAACACATAGAGAGTAGTATATAAAGGAAATTTTGTTTTGTTTGCAGTGGCAATGGTTTGGGTGGACATTTCCATGTCAATAAGAAGAGCCTTTTCTGCATGTGGGGATGTGTGAATTGGATGATAAGGTCCGAAGCATGAAATTGTTGGTTCAATTTGAAGACACTTACGCTTGCCCTTTACCTTACTCCAGCTATATATCACTAACATTAAACTTCTGGAGTAGCAGTAGATGAAACTGAAAGTATGGTATAGTGGATGATCACATGAAAATTGGAAGATTGCGGGATCCACCCATCATCTTCTGCTTGTCTAGTGGATTGCCCTTTTCTCCTTCACGCTTTTCTTCCAGCAGAAATGTTTGACTCTAGCAGCAATACATGTTGCCCACTACTTCGTCAAAGATGAGTTACCAAGTAAAATCAAAAGAAGGAACAAGCTACCATGTAAAATAAACAAGAACATCAAGCTACCACAACTAAGCATTTAAGTCTCCAGCGTTGTATTTTCGTTATTTGATATAGCTTTCCATCATTTTTTATTTATATTAATTCAAACTAAATTATGATGAATCTACATAATGTTGCCAAGTGACTTATATATAGTTGAAGGGAGTTTTGTTTGATACGCATTGCGACATATATTACAATAGGTCCATGAGGATAAAAACTATATTAATTTATTTAAAATATATTTTTTAGTAACATTTATTAAGTTATATTTGGTGCAAATCATTTGCACATTACACTTCTTTTCCTTACTGCATTTTGACACCCTGATATTAAATACTCGAAGAATTGGCTTAAATGAAAGGATGAATTTGTTTGGATGAGCAAAACATTCTAATTGTCAATATACAAAAGTCTTCTTTGATATGTGTCTAAACTCTTCCGTAACTCCATAACCTTTAAGTATAAATAGCTTCCTTGCTTAAGAGCCACCATATGCTTAGCTTCTATAGTATATACAACAATTTGAAACTTGGATAACCAACCTGTCATCCAATATAAAATCTATTTTATTAAAATTAACTATATAATTTGAAATGACATAATCCTTGACAACAAACACTTGTCTGCCAGGGTCTGAAATTAATTCTTGACTTCTTTCCCTGTGCTCTTGTACATATCATATTATACATATATAATACTTTCCACGTAAATAAATATTTGAGATATTTCTACCGTAAAATATAACTAAAATTGGCTTACATAAATTTGAACTACATATAAAGAATTGGAACTACAGAAAAAATGATATCATTTTCAACTTAAAATTTTATAATATTGAATATATGAGTTTTTTTTTATATATTATTAAACTTTTTTATTTTTACTTAATGTAAAATCTGGATACGCAATAAACTTGGATAGAAAAACAAAATTCAAAACATTTCGAAAGTTAAAAGGTAAACTAAGACGCGAAAAAAAAAAGTTCAGAGACAGAAGTGGTGAGTTGGTGTAACTCTCAGGACAAAATATATAATCAAATATATATTATATGCCTTCTTTAATAATCTGTAAATCTTGATTACCATTTTACTTGTTAAGTTTAAAATTAAATTGTGAGACTTAATTATTTAATCAAGTGACTAAATTTTAAATGAATTATTTAATTGTAATATAGGTTTATAAATTTTTCTCAATGATGTAGACATGTAGTTATTAGTTATTGGATGGGCTTTGTACCTTCTGGGCCTATGTGTCCTTAGAGAGTGCTTCTTCATGCACATCTACACCTTCATAATTTTCGTAATTCCAATATTGACTATGACTAAAAAATAAAAATGTCTATTCATAAGCTTTAAAACTTTCGGATTGTAAAATCTGGTAGGAAGTTATATGCCTACGGATTCTACAATCCAAATTGATCGGATTGTAGAGAATTCGTAGACTAAAAAGTTTTGTTATGACTTTCATATTTTACAATTCAAAATTTTAAAGGTTATGAAAATTATTTTCGAATTGAAATAGGCACCTCCAATTTCAAAAGCTTTAAGGTATGAAAATGGTTTTTAGATTATGCAATTCAGAAGTTTATGTTTAATAAAATTGACTTTCTAATTACACAATCCGAACTTGAATTTGACAAATAAAAAAAGTTTAAAAGTAGAAGAAGTCTTCAAATGAAGATAGATTTGTTAGTGAATTGAAAGAGTGTAAGTAGTGAGGCAGGTAATCGAGGTGGAAAGAAAGAGATGGTGAATTGAAGGAGTGTAATTAGTGAGACAAGTATTCAAACTTTTCAATCTATCCATTGTGTCCAATGGAGAATGGAGGAAAAGATAGTGCATGAGGAAACCAAATGGAAGGAGAAAATTCTCTCTCTATTGCCTAAAACTCATTAATTAATAATTAATATACAAAAAAAATTAAAATCAAAACAATGTGAGTCAAGTGGAAAATCTAGAAAAAGATAATAAATGAGAAAATCAAAAGCTTAATGAGTTTGAAGGAAAAACTTCTCTATTTTTTCCATTGTCCAAAACTGCATTAATGCACAAATAAATTAAAGCTAAAAGATGTGGGGTCAGAATAGGTTGGTGGAAAATTGAGAAAAAGATAATGAATGAAAAAACTAAAAGCCTAATGAGTTTCAAGGAGAAACTTGTAATTTTTTCATTCCATTGTCCAAAAGGCCATTAATTAATTAATACACAAAGAAATTAAAACCTTGGGGGAGAATTGAGAAAAAGATACTGAATAAGAAAAAAAAAAGTCTAGCCTAATGAATTTGAATGACAAAATTTTATGTCTCTCCATTCAATGACTTCCGGAACTTCCAAATTATGCAATCCCTCCCAAAGTCACTAGAATTTTGCAATCCTGAAGTCATGCTCAAAATGTTTTACCTTTCCAATTATAGAATCCTAACAAATATAAAACTACCGAAATTAATATTCCTATTCACCGTCGTCTAATACACTAAATCAACTCTATACAAAATAATACAAAACACATGACAAACTTTACTTTTATTTCAATTTGGAATGGAGAATGAAGGACCAACAAAGACAATGAGCAAGTTGAACAGTATTGAAGGCAACGAAGGATATGCTGAACGAGGAAGGTACAGGATTCAATTTGAGGGTGAAGGAAGATGAAAGGTCGTGTTCGATTAAAAAATTAATTTTAAAGATAAAATCATCTTTTTTTCGTACGGTGTGGAAATACAAGAAGATATCATAGAGGTGGAGAAAGAAGCTCTCGTCCTTTGAAAAAGATATGGACATTGGATCTTCGAGGTGCATATGGAGGTGCGAAAAGAGGACATTGGATCTTCGAGGTGCATATGAAGGTGCAAAAAGAGGCTCTCTGGATCTTCAAGGCCAATTTGTGTGCATGAACCCAACCTTAGGAGAGAGATATTTAAAAAAACAATAATACATTCGGTAATGTTTTCACGTATGTCCCTTGTAGACTGATTCTTCCTGCACCTCCATGCTAATTTTCTGGATCTTCGTAATTTTGATATATTTCCATTTTAATATTAAAAAAAATAAAAATAATCTTTATTAATGATAATTGCGTTTTAATTTTTTTTTCTCTTCACGAATTGTTTGTATATTATATAATCTACAATAATTTTTCTTACACCTCTACGTTACGGTACAACCCGTAATATAAAAAAATTTATAAATATATTATGATTTGTAGAATCGGTAATGTATTTCTTTTATCAACTTTTGTATAGAATCAACAAATGCATTTTCTACTTCATGAACCATGGCTTCACTAATTGAATGCCCATATCATATTCGACAAGTAGAATCGATGGCTTCCCTGATTGCGTGTTAGGCAGTAGAAATTATCAACAAGCCCGATTGTACGAAAACCACTCTTTTCTTTTTCTTTTTTTTTTACTTTCTTTCCTTTCATGCCTTTATTTCCTATTATTTCCATTCCACGCTCATGTCCGGGATCACTGTAGTTAAAGTCTCTCTCAGTTTTTGCGTTTTGGTTCAGTGCAACACCGCAAACTCTACCTTTATCCATATGCATGCCATCTTTTAAACTGATATTAAAAGGGGAAAGAGAAAGATATAGGGGAAAGGAGCGACTAATGAAAAAGAAAGAAGCAACGTCGGTATCAGGCTGAGGTTCACAAAGTATAAAAAAAAATACATTACGGTTGTATTTAAAAATTTATTTATATTACGGGTTGTACAACCCGTAATGTAAAAAAAAATTTAAATATATTGAGAGTTTTACAAACCATAATGTATTTATAATTTTTTTTTGTAATGTGGGTTGTACAATCTGTAATATAATTTTTTTTAAATATATTACGGATTGTACACACCGTAATGCATTTAAAAAAAAAAATTGTGTTACGGGTTGTACAACCCGTAATGTAAAATATGTAAAAAAAAATTACGGGTTGTACAATTCGTAAAAATAATATTTTTAATTGTATTACGGTTTGTATAACCTGTGAAGAGTTTTAATTGTATTATGATTTATACAACCCGTAAAGAGAAAAAAGAAATTGAAACACAGTGACTATTGATAAAGGTTATTTTTGTCTTTTTATCAAGGTTAAAATAAGAATATGTCAAAATTATGGAGGTACAAGAAGAACCAGTCTCCCTTGTATTGGCTTTGTTTACTAAAAACATAGGCTTTGTACCTTCTGGGCCTACTTCTCCTTTGAAGCCCAGTATGGACACTGGATCTTCAAGGCCCATTTGTGTGCGTGAGCCCCAACCTTAGGAGATATATTTAAAAAAAATAATACATTCGGTAATTTTTTTACGTGTGTCCCGTGCATTGTTCTTGTTCACTAAAAATATGGCTCAAAAGGATTGGTTGTGACACTTTTTAATAAAATTTATATAATTTCATTCAATAATGCAAAATATATTAAAAAATTATATAAAAGGGCCTGGGCCCCACAAAATTGGACGCTCCTGGAATATTTTAACTAAACTTACAAAATATTGATTTGAAAGCGTAAAATTTTAGAAAGATATATAAATATATACTCCTTGTTCTTTCTTGAGTGTCGGGGTTTACGAGAAAAGTATTATTTATTTATTTGTTTGTTTTCAAAGTTCCAAATCCTTTTCTCAATTATATCGAACATAATTTTTAATTAATTTATACATTTATGATGAGTGAAAACAAAAACAAAAACTAGTAATATGTATTTATTATAGAATATAAATGAAAATGTTAAAATAAAAACTTTATATCTATTTAATAAAAATGGAAAAACAATCTGGAGAAGAAAAGTTAAAGGGTGTGGAAAAGCCTGATGCGTTGTTAGTTTGGTGGTTTTCTGATTGTAGCTACTGATAAGGTTCAAATAACTGGAGGGTGACTTCTAAATGACTCAAACTGCAATCAATGAAGATATTTTTTAATGTCAGTGTCTAAGGACGGCATTGCTCAAACTTAAACATGCTTCAATTATTGATTGATTATGGAGGATATTTTAGAGGTGGCATGTATTATTGCAATTTTAAACTCCAATTTATATACAATTCTCAGTGCAAGAAAATATATTGGATTTGACATTTAGATTTATTTAACTAAATCAAATTGATTTGAATATTTTTTTTAAATTTAATTTAAATGTAGATCTAAAATAATTTAAATCTGATATATTAAATTAATTTAATTTGGATAAAGAACATTTATATATATACGTATATGATAAATTCAGTTTAATCAATTTAAATTTAATATTTAAAATATTTTTACTAAAATATTTTATGATTATATTGTTAATTTTGAGAGAGTAATCATATATAATAATTAATAAGATATGATTTGACATGAGGATGCACGTATTCAATTATTCAAATCAAAATTTTTCTTTATTTTCACTATGTAATGCTTTTTCTTACTAATTAATTATTTTCTAATGTTGTACCTAATCTCTATTCATATATAAGATAATACTCCACCCAAATGATGAGCAACAAAAGCCAAATTCTTATCACTGAGACACTATGGAGTGCCAGACCTCCACCCATGAGAAGGAGTCTCTCAATCTCAGGTTTCTTATAAGTCTAATTGCACTTTGTACCATCAATACTTCACTATTCACCACCTTTTTCATCCGTATATAGTTTAAGTTCAGTAACTTGTGTCACTTATATTGTTGTTCTATTTTCAACCATCCTTGTAATATATATCATTGATGCTGCGAGCTGATACATACCTGAAATCTGAATAAGATCGTTTATGCATGTGTTGTTGAGCTTAGGAACTGTTTTTGCAGGGAAATCCCAGCCCCAGATAAAAGCTTGGGCTTGAGCAAGGGCAGCGCCTTCTGCAAGGTGGGTAAGGGTTGGACATGCATCATAACTAAGACTGAGGGGCCTGATGCAGGCAAAGCTTTCGTTAAATGTGGTGAAAACTGTTCATGTACCATGTACGTCAAAAACACCTTTTCTTAGTTATTTTTAGCCTAACTATCATCAGTTATTGCTTAATTGAATTTGATTGGAGCTACTCCAGTCATTGTAAAATGGTGGAAAAAAACTTACATTATTTTCTTTTTCTATAGATATTTATTTAGAAGTTGATCGAAACATGGTTAATATTTGAATAAAATAATATATTGCAGCAGTGAGGGCGAGGCAGTGACCAAAGAATTAAATTTGCCAGCTGATGTTGTGGGTAGCAGTGACAGTGGTGATGGAGCATTCTGCAAGTGTGGTGAACGGTGGAGTTGTGTTATTTTCAGGACTGAAGGCCCTGATGCAGGCTCTGGCAAAGGCTTTGGTGAATGCGGTGGACAGTGTTCTTGTACTATTAACCAGAAATAGACCAAGATAAATGATTCAAGATAGAGCACATGTGAAGTGCATGTATCATATGTATAATCTGATGCTAATATCATCAATCTCTGCTTCAATTGTATTGATTCAGGGAACTATCATCACTATTATGTGTTGTCAAGTACACAGTATTAGTGTTTATCCTTCATCTTTTATATATGCAACACATTGGAAACTCTCTCAGCCATGAACAGAAATAACATCAATAACTAAAAAAACAAGATTGGGAGCGGAATGGTCCCAGATTACTTGATGTCCCAAGAAACAACGACAGAAACTAAGGAACAAGGTCAAGAATAGTGTTCCTGCCACCCGGTCTGTTCTCCTTCCTCACGTACTCCTTCGCTTCTTCCTCCCCATACTCCTTCAACCCCACCTCCCCCTTCGTCTTCCACAGCACCTCCCCGAACCTCCTGTGTCCCCAATACGCCTCCGCCTCCACCTTTTCCCCACCCTCCTCCGCTACCACCACCGTCACCGGTAACCGCTCGTAGCAGCCGGAGCTCACACCTTCGAACTCGTCCAGCTTAGCCACCGCGCTCTCCGACACAGCATAAACCTCGCCCTTCACCCTTTGCCCCGACCCGGGTAGGTTGATCAGGTAAGGGATGCCGTGGGGTCCACACACCAGCGGGTAACAATCCTCCGTCAAGTAGGCGCCAACCAAAACGGCGTCGTCTTGGCTCATCAGCTCCTCCATCAGATAGTGGTTGGGGAATCCTCGCTTCAACGTGCCATAAGCAAATATCAAGTAGCTTTTCAGTTTCGCCTTTTCGCTCCCTCTCTCCATCACCACAAGTTGGCTTCTTCCCCTCTTTCATCTGTTTCTTATTCTTAAACCTTTTAATTCTATTTTAGGCCCATTTCGGTTTTTTGTGGGCCTGGACCTCAAAGATTCTGGCCCATATACAACTTCCTTTTACCCTAGGAGTTGATTAAAGCCACGGGTTTTTCCAAGACAATGGATATGAACCAAAATATTTTCATTCTAAGGTTAAAAGAAAAAACTAAGATGACTGCTTTTGTATTGAGTCAAAATGACAATTTTTTAACCAAAAACAAAACGAGGAAATAAAAACAAAAAAATGACAAAAGAAGCAAATCCTAACTTGTTGAAACCTTGGTTGACATGAGAACCCACCACCAGGCAATACTGCCAAAACTAGAATAAAAATGAGTAAAGTGCAACGAACTTTGATGATGAAACATTGCATCTGGTGGGTGGCATGCAAAGCTAGTTAAATAGCCTTCATAATGCAGACCAGATAATGATTTTTCGTGGATGAAATTTTCTGCCCAAAAATTAACAGTAATGTCATCCATCCCCTCTCATTGTATGTTTGTTTCTGTTCCAAACTTGTGTTGTGTGTGGTGTAAGCACCCTTACATCTGTTCTTCTCTCTCCTTCTATTCATTGCCTCTTGTCTGATTTGATGGCAAGGCAGAAGAATTATTGAGCCCAATAGCTTCCATCTCATCTCTGTGATGTTACCGTTAATTTGCAGAAAAATCTTTGTAGTTTTCTTGGTACAAAAAAGTCCCAATTTTTGGAAGGACCTTGTCAATTGTAAACGGGCATCTTTCTAACACACAATGCACCAAACTCCACAATAATGCATATGGGCCAGTGTCACAGTAAGTATAGTACTAGCTACGAAGATGTTTTTTATTTTTTTATTTTTTTTAATAAAATCTAGGATTTACATGACTTTTTGGATTTGTGCCTTTTATTAAAATATAGTTTTGATAAATTAAAGAACTTGATGAATAAAATTGACAGAAATAGACGTTGAAATAATATTTTATATCAAAATAGTTTTAATTTTACTGATAAATTTCACATATGTATACTTGTAACTAATTTTGATTTTTTTAATACAATATTTAATTATTTTGTTTAGTTTCATTTCTTACACCTTTTATATTAGATATTCTACTATTAATCTTATAAAATGACTTAAAATATTTCCCGTTTAGTTCAAAATAAGAAAATTCACTTAAGTGAATGTCATCATATTTGCTGATTTGCGTTAAAATATAAATTTAATAATCGTTATAAAGATAAAATGATGAATTAATATACACAATTGGAATCAAACATTAAAGAGAAACGCTAAGTGGGTTTTATCTTATAAAATGCATCCTCTCACAACTAAACCAATCCAAAATCAATACATACAAAATATAACAAAATTAAATACCTATTTAATAAAATCAAAATTAATTACAATCTTAAATAATTTTAAATGTAATCATTTTTATATTATTTTCTTACCTTTTAAATTTAAATTTCAATGTCATGTATAGATAACTTAGCCTGACAACGGGTTGGTTTGGTGTAAGTATAAAATATATGCAAAAGCTAATCCAGTTACATAGATTAATCCTATGATTTACAGTATTATTATTAATAATAATAATAATAACTTTAACATATTTTTAATATATAATTAATTAATTTTAATCATTCAAATAGATCACTTAATATAATTTGCTTAATTAAAATGTTTACTTTAATTATCCATTAAATATTACTAATGAACTAATATTATTTTCAATATTTCAAATGACATTAAAATTTAGAGTATCAACTACAAATATTTTCAGCAAGAAGCAATTACGTGTAAAACAAGTTACTAAGATTAAACAACTATGAGCTAGTTGATGGGTGAGGTTGTTAAAAAGATATACTTTTTAGTTGGATAAGTCACAATCTTGGTTAGACTACTCAAATTGCTCTGTTTGGTGAAACTTAACTATTATATGATAACTCAGTTTAATCTGTTTAACACAATAGCTTTATATTAAAAATTAAAAATCAAATAAACTTATTAAAATTTAAGTTATATTATTAAAAGTAATTTTAATCTTAGATATAACAATATAATGTATAAATTATAATAATGCATATACTTTAACATACGTTTTAATCTTTTAAATACAATTTTTATTTATAAAACAGTCCATCCATAAACTTACAACTAATTAAGTTTAAATTTATTAAGCTTGGAGATTAAATAGACAAAATAAAGAAAACTTAATTTAAATTAAGATTAGAAATTTCTTTTATCTAATTTAATCCTGAATAGCTTTCCAGTGAGATTCACTTAGTTGTCCCAAAGAAGATTGAGCATAAATGCCCTCATATAGCAAGGGGCAAAAGAGTGGTATCAGTGCTGTGGTGTGTGTCATAATTGTTTAACTTATTTTTCTAAACTATATATAGATTAAAAGAGTAAAATGCATGCGTATCTGTAGCATGGGGCCACACGGAATCCTTAGCTCAAAAACTCTTTATAAAAGAGAAGACATACAAATTAGAGACATTCAGGGTGACAGTTATGAGATTATCCCGTTATCCGTTCCTCAAATCAGATAATGCCATGTCGGACTCACGAATCTTGGCCATCTCATTCTGGCCTTCTGAGGCCACAAATTACTCATGTGACTGCCATTAGATACTATTGCACTGCATGTTACATCACATTCATTCCCTGTGCAACCAAACCAACCCAGAAAACATTTCAAAGAAAAAGGAGAGCTTAGGGAGAAGAGACCAAACATTATTTTTATTTCCTCTTTTGAGTTTTAACAAATGGCAACCACTGCGATCACCAGTCTCCCCCAGTTCAGTGGTCTTAGACCCCAATTCTCATCTGCCCCTGTGCAGAGCTTGGTCAGCACTCAGCATCTTTTTACATTACACATTTACCAAGTCCTCCTTTTATAGAATGTTATGTTAGACCCAGTTTGAAAATGATCTTGTTGTTTTAACCATTTCTCACCAACTACTTGCATTTGATACGTAATTGTGATAACTGGGTATGTTTTTGTTCACAGGTTGCTGTCCAAACCATGAGGCGCAAGGGGAAGGGTGCATTGGGAGCTAGATGTGACTACATTGGTTCATCCACTAATCTGGTATCTTATGAGTTTGAGTCATTTCTAAGTCTCCTCGTTCCTTTCTTGTTTCATCTCGCTACTTTACAAAGCATACTAGATAGTAGATTTAATTTTTAGTAGGATGAAAGATAAAAAATAAGATTGCATTATAGATTCAACTTTTAGTAGGATGATAGATAAAAAATAAGATTGCATAAGAATAATGATAAATAAGTATAAGTCGAAATCTCACGTTAAATTTAATGTTTTGACGTAAGTACGAATCTAATTTTTAAGTATGAAAAAATTAAGTAATATATAAAAAAAATTTATAAATATAATGTTTTAAGATTTTGAATTAATAGTAATATCATTACTTAATGTGGATTAATTCCGTTCTCATTCTATTTTTATGAAATCTCTCTAATACTTCTTCCTGATCTCTATGATTATAAAATTCTCTCAATAATAAAATGTAGAATTGAGAGTGTGCTAAGACCCTTCTTTCCTATGCTGATATGATAGTTGAACAGATTATGGTGGCTTCTACTAGCCTGATGCTGTTTGCCGGAAGGTTTGGATTGGCTCCATCTGCAAACAGAAAAGCCACTGCAGGGCTAAAGCTGCAGGTGAGGGACTCAGGCTTGCAGACTGGTGACCCTGCTGGCTTCACCCTTGCTGACACCCTGGCCTGCGGAGCTGTTGGCCACATCATTGGTGTTGGGGTTGTTCTTGGACTCAAGAACATTGGTGCCCTTTAAAGAGCAAGAACCAGTTATCTTATCTGTAATAATCGATTTATTGTGTACTTTATTCTCACTTTCCTCTTTCTCAACCTTAACTTAAATCTTTAGCTTATCCCCTCCCTTCTAAACACAGAAAAAAATATAACTGTGATGAAACAAGTGATCAAATGTTCCCCCATAACGCTGAGCATCAGTGGCAAAATGCATTTGAATTGCTACCAATTATGAACCTGCATCATGCAACTTCAAGGGCTCAATATAAAAAGTAAGAATACAGGAAACAATACTATTTATAGAAATTTTCTTCATAATTATTTTTAGGAGAAAATAAATGAATAAATAAATAATTATATAAATTAAAATTAACTTATGTATAAATTAAAAATAAGAATTTAGAAAAATTATATAAATATCTATAAATTAATTTATGCATAAGTTAATATTAATTTATAAAAAAATTATTTATATTATTTCTTATTTTTACATTTTAAAGGCCTTTTTGAAAAAAAGTTGTCCAAACAAATCTTAATTCTCCTCCTTAAAATTACAAGATGTGTAACAGATTAACAATAGCTATAAAAGAAATATGGAGTTATGCGATTTATTGAACATCATTATTTTCGATATTTATTTAGGCCATCTAAACATATTTTAATAAAATGGCAGGACTAAAAGCATTATAATATTAATTCTTATTCAAACTTCATTGATACCATAATTAGTAACAATAATTTGAAGCATCCTAATCCATAAAATAAAGAAGAAAAAAACAAAAAGTCAGAGGACTAAACAAAACCCGAATAAGAAAACCTATAAAAACAAAGTTGAAATCTCTCTATAAAAAAATCAAAATCAAAATTTTAAAAAACAAATGCATTATCCTACTAAAATTTATATAATTATAATACTTATTTCTCAACAAATTGGTTATTAATTTTGTTACTGAATTCTTCTAAGATCTGCATCACTAAATTCATACTAACCATTATTGACCAAAGTCGTAGTAATTTGTTGATTTTCTTATAGTAATATTTCATTATTAATTTCCATAAAATTAATTTGTAGTAAGTGGGGAAAGTTGTATTAAAAAGGTGAAAGTTTGAAATTTAAAAAATAAGAGATATTGTTTTCAGAATTAGTTGAAGTTAATAATGACTGTAAAATAAAAAAGTGAAGTTGATTACAAGTTTGAAATATTTGAATATTAGTTGGTATAAGATATTATTTGTAGTTAACTTTATTAACAAAAAATTACAAATTACAATTAAAATATGCATGCGCTGATAAGCCTTTTGAATAATTAAAAATTATTCTTTCATTTTTTTAAAAGTATAATAAAAATGATTTTTTATTAACTTTTGTAGAAGAAATTGCTTTTAAAATAAATGTAGAACCTAAGTTTTTCTAAAACAAACATATTTTTCTTACAAAAAAATTATTTAATAAAAGTTTTAGAGATTGAAATTCTAAAATCTCTTAAAAAATATTTATAATTGATTACTTTTTATACATTATAAAACAATTTGAAACAATTTAAACATATAAAAATATTTTTTATTTATTGTAAAAAATTAAGTTATTAAATAGTATAATTATGAAAAAAATACTTAAATCTTAAAAAATCATTAAAACATGATAACTTATTAAATATTAATAGATTAAATTTATTTTAAAATTAAATATCTTAAAAAAGTTTGTTTATAAATTTAAAAATATAAATCAATTGACATGTTTAATTATATAACAATAAAAAGTAAAGTTTATTTTCAAAACATAAATATAATTTATTGAATAATATTAACGATTTTGACGTGATTAGGTTAAAACAGGTTTTTCAAATATAGAATTAATTAAAATTTACTCAAGATGAAATATATCTTATTAAAAATTAAACGCTATGATATTGTTGTCCATTTAAAAAATGTTAAATAAAATTAATTAGAAGAATTTTAGACATAACTTTATGTCACAAAAATCTAAAAAAGAAATTATACAAATTTTAATAAATATTTGTATTACTAAAAAACCTCATTCTTAATTTGCCTCACGCCTAAAAAAATCCTGGAGCCGTGTGGCAAAACTCATAAGCTGGATTGGGGACATCACGTGAGTGTATTGTCATATTCTCTGCGAGGAATAATGACAGTTCGTAGATATTTCTGGTGTAGAAAACATATATCACGTTTTTTTTACTGCATTATTTAATTCTCAGACCAGAACTAGACAAACACAAACCCAAACACTAATTTGTCTCTTTGTAGATGAACTTGCAATTCTGCAAACAAAATTCAGAATCCAATCAGTCATAGAGGTAACTACATATTTATTACCTTTTTTAATGTAATATATATCGAATACGCGGAACCCAAAATCTTGCATTTCAAATCAAAATAAGCACACTAGATATTTAGGTTGTTTATATAAAAAAAGAGATAATCATTAGGATTAGAAACTTTCACTTCAAAACATCCAAAACTGCTACCGATTGTGATAGTGTAGAGAGGAAATGTACATGTTAGATTGTATGCGATAAACAAATCTTTTAACAGATGGAACATGTAAGAAAAAAATTTGAATTAGGGTATTCAGAATCGACCAATTCAAATATTGAAATTTTAAAATTTTTGAGTTGTAAATTTATTAAAAAACTTTGATTAGATGGTAACTCTTGCTCACGTGGTATAATTATACACGTGAATAAGGGTAAAATTAATTTTTTTAAGATTTATTATGAAAGGACATTGAGTTTTAAGTATTTAAATTTAAAATTTGAAAGGTAATAGAAGTTTAGTATACTAATTTGCATAAGGAAGATTTTTTGTGACAGAGATCATGAGAGAATGACGACATCGAAGAGATTTTCAATCCTAGATGGAATATACTGAACAACGTTCTAAAAATTACATATAATCTAAGATTGTAAAATAGATGTGTATCACGTGTGATTATGAAAAATATAACTACTCAATTTTATTTGTAAGACGTATGCCAGGTGTCGTAGTGAAATTATAACTACTCAATTTTATTTATTTGTAAGACTCCAAAGTTTGGTTTTTTAGTATCAGCCTGAACAAACATTTTTAATAAAACAATTGAACGCAGCAAACATTCTATAGGAAAAATATTTTTTAGAGTTGTTTCTAAAAATAGTTCAGTCAATGTATTCTTAAAGGGGTTGAATAATAAAAGATTGATGTGAGTACAGTAGCAAAAAAAAGTGGTTGTTTTGCAGGCAATAATGTAATCCAGAAAAAAAGAACGTAAGGGGCATACATGCATTTTCCAATCCAGCGTGGACACCTTCACGTGTTGGAGTAAGATAGGTGAAGTAGCACATGAGATGTTCCGGCGTGGGGACAAACACTTGGATTTGGGGTAAGATAAAATCACTAAACCAAACCCTTCCTTATTCCTTACGCCTTCCACCTATGTTCCTGCATCTTCCCTTTGCCCTGTCCTCCCCCTCCATAATTACCCTTCATTGCCACTCTCTCTCCCCTTGAAGTAGTAAAAGTGTTGCAGACCACCAACAAGATCACAAGGAATAAGATAACTAACATTCACTATATAGGATATGGTGATTATGTCATATATGTTATTTTGTTACTTGGCCCATGTTTTAGACTCTTCATATGTCACCATCCAATTATGATGTTTGAAATTATACCACATTTCCCATGTTGTAGTGTTTCATTCACGGCCTATCTAATAATTTATGTAGATAGATTTTGCTTAACCTATTATTGAAGATCTTTCTAGTATCTTATAGACACTTCTTTCGTCTAAATAAAAGATTAAGTTTGCATTGCACCCATACCTCTGGTTTTGGATTTTGAAACCATGCATAAATGTTGGTACGAACAAACATTATGGTTACGATTTTGCTTTGTCCTAGATATTTTATGGTCTTCCTTATGGGAGAAAAAGGAGAAAAACTTGTGGGTAGGGGCGTTGGGTGAAGGTAACTTGGAGCATTATCCGAAAGAAAAAAAATTGTAAATGACTTTCTCGGCTATTGATAAATAATGGCACGGTCTCTGTATGGAAATCATGAGTGTTTCGCATTCCAAAAGTATGATCAATAGAATCTGGTCAGAATATGGGATCCACTACTTACCTTAAAAAGAAAACAAAATAATTGCTCCAGAACAAAACCAAGAAGATCTCCTCTTCGTTCTCACTGTTGTGAGAGAGAAATTATTGATGAAGTTTTTTTTTTTTTTTTTTTTTTTTTTTTTTTTTTTTTTTTTTTTTTTTTTTTTTTTTTTTTTTTTTTTTTTTTTTTTTTTTTTTTTTATTTTTGTTTTTATTTTTTTTTACTACCATCATCAAAATTTTTTTTTTT
>Ga0099824_1000951_pt1 | contig 38528 bp, 10 predicted proteins | sample SiratrowhiteBW_FD_76837 | JGI IMG/M metagenome (GOLD analysis project Ga0099824, IMG submission 76837) | Root nodule microbial communities of legume samples collected from California, USA - Siratro white BW | ecosystem: Host-associated > Plants > Roots > Nodule | place: USA: California... | reverse complement strand
TCCTTTTTGTCATTTTTGTTCAGTTAATAACTTTCTTTTTTTTTTTTTTTTTTTTTATATAAACTTTCTGATCTCAGCTTTCTCTAAATTTAATAACATTGAGCAATAATTTAATGAAGTTCAACAAATGCGATGGCATCATGTGTAAACTTAAAAAAAAAAAAATCAGTTATTTCATGATTGAAGCATTAATTTCCTCTGCAGAAAAGCATGCGCATTGTCTTTAGCCACTATTATTGTTCAAGGAAAGTTCGAGGACAATGGGCCATAAGGTTCCTAATTTTCCTATTAGGTCACCTCACACCTTTCGGCTCTCTCTAGTCTCTTGTATCCTTTTGTTGATGTGAAAACCAATGTCGCCAAAGAAATTATTTACGTAGAATCAGAATCAAATCTAAAATATTTTTTAAAATAAATAAATGGGTGTGTATTTAATTTTTTTGGTGTAGGAGCGTTGGAAGTGACATGGACATAGTGGAGGCAGATAGATTCAGTTAAGTTCCAAGTGCTTGATTTCTTTGTTTACCAGAACTAGAGCCATTGCTTGATGGAAACGAGGCTATTCGCCACTTAAATCAAAGTAAAAACCTTGTAGTTTCTTAAGACTGAAAGCTTTAACTCTATAACTTTCTCCTCTAATTCTCAACTACGTAAAAAATTCATTCATTTTAGTTATTTTTTTCACTCATTGTTCTGCAACGAAAAAGATTAGTGAATTTTACAAAATTTGAAAAGTTAACATTTGGATTTTATAACTTTAGCAACAAGAATATGGGTGTTTTACTCAATTTTTTACTTAACGTTAATTTATATCTTGGTCATAATTTAATAAAAAACTTAATATATATGAGTGTGTGTATTACGTTTGGTTCCTTAAATCCAATTTATTGAAGAAATTATCAGCAGAATTTCAAGCAGATAAACTGGTTCCATTCAGCAAGCATAAATGACAAATTTTATGTACCAGGATTTAGCAAAATAATAACATGGATTAGAAACTTGAAAAGATGGCACGTAAATCATAGTTATTCAGTAGTAAATGCTTCACAATCACATGATGTGGATAACCGACATTTGTATTTCTAAAACTGTACAACAGTAGCCGTTTCAGCGAAACATTAGTTCCTCTCTAGCTCCCTACTCTCAAATTTCCACGTTAGCAGCATCCTTGTTTTCATCTTGGAAGAGATGAAAATCAATCACTAGCCATTGGAGTTTAGAAGTAAAAGAAATAAAGAAAAAATAAAGGGGTGGAATCAGCTTTGATTTAAGGACTGTTTTATTAGAGGTTGAGAGGTCTTGCCCATCTCCTCAGGTTGGCTCTTCACCTCCATTAGTAGTGCAACCACTTCCTTCATTGTGGGGCGCTCTGATGGGGAAGAGTTCACACAAAACATAGCAATTCCAAGTGTTTGAAGCATCTCTTGCACCATTTGATCTGGTAGACCTTGCAGCTTTGTGTCTAGTATTGATACAGCTGGTTCAAAGCTTCCCATCTTCCTCTTCACCCATTCCACTATGTGTTGCCCATCTCCAACATGGGATTCAACAGCACTGCGACCACTTAGTATCTCTAGCAAAACCACCCCATAACTATACACATCACTCTTCTCTGTTATGTTCATGGAGTAGCCATATTCTGCGTTATCCATAAAACATGGTTAGTTTTAAACCAACAGCACTAAATAACCAAATATGGATCACCACAATGTATGCACATTGTTTGTACATTTAAACCAATAGCACTAAATAACAAATTAAGGGCATTGATTTTGTCAAAAGGATGTAAGAAAGATTCAAAAAAAGTAAAGAAAGCTGAGCGGACTTGCCTGGGGCAATATAACCATAGGAACCAGCAACTCTGGACATTGCATGATGGTAACTTGGCGAATGCATTAGCTTTGCAAGACCAAAATCTGCCAGATATGCCTCAAATTTGGAGTCTAGAAGTATGTTATTGCACTTGACATCTCTGTGGAGAATTGAAGGGACGCAATCATGATGAAGATAAGCTAGACCTTGAGCTGATCCAACAGCAATCTTGTATCTTGTTTCCCAGTCTAAGTTCCTGTTCCCTTGTAAAAGCTGTCGCAGATTTCCATTCGGGATGTAGTTATAGAGAAGAAGATTAACACTCCTGTTAGAACAATAACCTATGAGCCTCACTATGTTCCTATGCCGAATGTATCCAAGAATCTGTATCTCTGCAGCAAAAGAATCCACTATTTCATCCGCTTTGCTTGCTTTCCAAAGCTTCTTTACTGCAATCAACTCCCCATTTGGCATCTCAGCCTTGTACACAACACCTGAGCAGCCCTTTCCAATCACATTTTCATCCTTCAAGCAATCCAAGATATTATCGATGCTGAAGCTTACTTTCTGAAACGGGATGAAAGTCCAAGGATAAGAGAAATCCTCAGCTCCTGATGTGGAAGTTGATGCTCCCAATGTTTGTTCAACCTTGTATCCGTGATTACGAGTTACTAGAATCCAGGATGCAACGAGAATTATAGTAACCGAGGCTAGAATGACTGTGATCATAGCAATGGTTTTTGCAGATTTTAAACCATTTTTTCGAATCAGACTAGAAGAACAGGTAGCCCCATCAATGGACTGACAAAGCTCAGGGTTCTGAATATACGAATTGGAGGATAGAGTTCTGAAGAATGGAGTTACTGGGATAGGACCTGAGAAGTTGTTGTAGGAGATATTGAGAGAGGTGAGGCTAGTAAGAGACCCCAGAACCTTGATTTCTCCATAAAGCATGTTACGAGAAAGATCAAGTGATTGTAACTGTGTCAAAGCAGACACTGATTCTGGGATTTCTCCTGTAAATGAATTGGAGCTCAAGTCCAAACTGATGGTTAAGCTTGTAACATGACCAATCTCAGGGGGTATGCCACCAGAGAGGCTGTTGTAACTCAAATCCAGAAGAGTTAACTTCTGCAAATTTCTAATGGATTTTGGGATTGATCCTGTCAGTAAGTTATTATTGAGGATGAGCTTGTTCAAATAGCTGAAGTTTCCGAAGCTCCAAGGAATTTCTCCAGTCAAACTGTTTCTACTGAGATCAAGCTGCTCCAAATTTTCAAGCTCCCCAATCACAGATGGAATTTCCCCAGTGAGGTTGTTGTTGTGCACATCTAACAGCTCAAGAACTGTGATATTAGCAATCTCCACTGGTATGCTTCCAGAGAAATGATTCATGTACAGGTCGAGAAACACCAGATTCTGCAATTGACCTATCTCTTTAGGAATCTGGCCTGAAAGCTGGTTCTCTCCAACCCTCAACCTCACCAAAGACTGGCAATTTGCAACACTTGGTGGCAATCTTCCTGTTAATGAATTGCCCAGAAGCAGAAGCTTACTCAGCTTCTTCAAGCCGAAAATTTCTTCTGGTAAAGAACCTGTTAGGTTATTCCTTGAAAGATCAAGTGCATAGAGTTCTGAGCAGTTTCCAAAAGATGATGGTATGGTTCCAGACACTAGATTACCCCACAAGAAAAAGCTCTGTAGAACCTTTAATTTGCCTAGCTCCCAGGGAATAGTACCTGATAACTGATTCTTGTCGAGCTGAACAGTGGAAAGGCTGGTACAGTTGCTCAACTGCCATGGTATTTTACCTGTGAGTGAATTATCTGATAGATGAAGCTGCTCCAGAACCACGAGCTTCCCAAAGTCCCCCGGTATTTCACCAGAGAGGTCATTAGAAGAGACATCAAATATAACAAGTGATGAACAGTTGGAAAGCTCTGCTGGGATTGGACCAGTTAAGGCATTGCCCCAAAGTAGCAAACTGGTAAGTTTTTGCAACTTGCTTAATTGCGGAGGGATAGAACCAGTGAGCTTATTCATGTGAAGATACAAATTTCTCAGCTCAGAACACAACCCAAGTTCTGGTGGCACTGAACCAGAAATTTCAGTATCATAAAGTGCTAGAGTCTGTAGATTGATCAAGTTACCAAATGTAGATGGAATGGCACCAGAAAGTCCCGTGGCAGCTGCACCAAAAGTGGTGAGGTTGGTGAGTAGGCCTAACTGCGAAGGGATTTGTCCAGTGAGATATGGATTGCCCCCTATCCGAAACTGCTGCAGAGATGTCAAAGAGCCCAACTGTGATGGGATTGAACCGTTGAGAAGATTGTCTTGGAGGCAGAGAACTTCAAGTAAAGTAAGATTAGAAAGATGTTGAGGAATGCTTCCTGTCAATCTGTTGGAGTTCAAGAAAAGGAATTGAAGTAAAGAGAGGCTTCCAAGTTCAGCAGGTATGGAACCAGTGAGAGAGTTTGAGGAGAGGTCAAGCAGCTGAAGATGGGAAAGTTGACCAAAAGAGGGTGGAATGGAGCCAGAGATATTGGTGGAAGAGAGATTGAGAAGTTGCAGCATTGATAAAGAGGATAGCTGAGGAGGTAAAGAGGAGAGGTTGAGAAAAGTATCTGGAATAGAGAGGGAGATTACTCTACCTTGCGGGGAGCAAGTGATACCTTTCCATGAACATGGTGTTGAGCTTGATGGGTTCCATGAGGAGAGAACAGGTGATGATTTTGCAGCAGGACCTGCTGCAGGCAGAAGAGAAAGAAGGGCTTGCCCATCTGGTGAGAGACAAGTGACTCCTATCTTTGTCAGGGCGAGGCAGAAAAATATCATGGATAATAACAAAGTGGTAACACTCCGGGGAACAATGTTTTCCATTTGAACTGCGAAAATGGCTTGGTTTTGGAGATTAAGAACTTGGTCTAATGGAGTGTGGGTTATAGGGTCACCACGTCAGTCTTGAATGATGGTGATTAGTGAAGCTGAAGCTGAAAAAAGTCCACTCTAGGAGACCAAGTGCATGTGAAAGAGGGTCTCTCTTGCTTAAGTTTCACACTAACGTTTTCAATACTAGCATGTGAAACAAAAGAGACTGTATCATTATCTTTAGGAAGATTGTAGAGCTGAGATAGACAATGAAGAATGCAATCTATTTCCCTCTTACCCCAAAAAGTGGCTCTGCTCTCACTACTACCAAATGGTTGAATCAAAGCTAGGCTTCTGATGATGCTTCACTGTTTACTATGCTGCTGTTCCAGCATTTCTGATGCTTATGCAAATGGTGGTGGGAATGGTGGCATGGCCATCTATGTTCTGGCAGTTGTGGTGCATGCACCGTTGTTGGTTTCCATGATTCGCGTGACTGCTTACAGGTAATAATAACAAAGGAGACTACCTCAGCGGTGTAGTGCGGTGGTGGCTGAGCTTTTTTGAGTTCAATGCACTTTGAAAACCTCCCCTCTCAATATCTCTTTTACATTTAAATAGTAGTTAGTGTAGTTTCAATTTCATTGTTTTGGCTGTATTCATTGTTGTGTACATGTACCAAATTGGCCCTCCATTATGAAGAATATGTAGTTTGTGAATTGGGACACTGACACTTTACAAAAAATCAAATTGTTCTCCTATCACTCACTGACACTCCCTTACCCATTCATTATCTTACTATTTAGGAAGGAGTGGGGCTTCCCTGTTTGTTCTTGAACCTGCTGTAGTGCCTGACTTATCAAACAGACCAAAATTCTCACGCCATTGATGAATCCTGGAGCTAATTTAATTCACAAAATTGCATGCCAATACACTTTCAACAGTGTAAATATTCCAATTAAATTCATCTCAATCTGTATTCATTAATGATAATGAATTTAAGCAGAGAGGAGGAGAATTATTTTCTAATCTACAACATATATGTATATTTAATTAATCAAACTAACTGTTTGTTACAAAAGGTTTGAAGTACATTAAAAAAATTAGAGTGAAAAACTGTGAGGCTTGTGACTATGAAAGGACAAAAGGCCCTATGTAGACCTGCATGAAATTATCAAGGTTTTATATGAAATGCAAAACAGTACTTGCATCAATGTGACCAAATTAGGCATTGTGGATAAGTTCCCTCTATCTGAATCCTGCTGGTAAGGACTCCGATTGGGACAATGCAAGAGATTCAGAGCTGTGTGTTTATGGGCAAATGTGTCCATGGCATGGCACACACAGTAAGATTGCCTTCTTGGGAACAGAAAGAGCACTTTGATGATAATATAAGGAGTGAGGCAACTTAGGAGATTGTGAAAGGTTTAAAAGAGTAGAGTAGGCAAAACAACTTCAATGTCTTTTTCTTTGCATAAACCAAGCATCATTAAACGTGGCCTTGGTTTTAAGCAACTAACACTTGTTATTTTAAGAGGACATGGAGGGTAAGGTAGCATAGTTATAGAGGAATTCCTACGTGGGAGGGGTGAAATTGGTAGTGTGAATTTTGTAAGTTTTACTTTGTTTGTTTATACTTTTTTAACTGTGAGTGAATAGTGTTTTGAAGATTGAATTAAGAAAGGGTAGAGTGATTTGGTTACCGAGGAGGAGGAGGTGGGTTAGTTTTGGGAGTGGAGCAAAAGAAAATGGTGTGTCACATGACAGAGAGGGGGTTTTGGAATAAATTAGGGCACAGGTAACGAATAGGGTTTTTATTAAGCTTTAGGTTTTGACTGTTTTCTTATATTTCAGCTGCACGAGGCTTGTCTCTCATAAATGTCACAAAATTTTAGAATTGGGAACCTTTTGGAATGGTAACTATCATATTCTCAGATAACCAGTGAGCTTGCAACACCGGCAAGGACTACAGCTTCATAACATGGCAAATTCTTAAATTTAGCCATAATAGAAAAAAATATATATATTATATTTTTAATTCTTTTATTGTGTGAATTTTTTTTAAAAAAAATCTAATGGTGTTAGTTTTTCTTTTATTTACAATTATTTTTTAATTTATTTACAATATAACTTTCTTCTTTTTTTTGTTTACTACCATCATAAAAATAATAATAAAGTTCGGTGCACTAAAAGGTCATTATAATCCTCGTTCTATTTCGTATAAATCATTATTATTCTCTACATCAGTACCTCATAATGCAATTATTTTTTTATTCTGTTTTCCTATATATAATTAAGAATTTTGTTTATCTTCTAAGGAGTATCCTGTTTTCATATACTTTATTGATTAATTAAGCGGCACTCTTAGGCTTGGGTTTATGTTAATTAATAATTTAATTAAAATAATTATCATTATCATCACTACCACTAACCTTCAACACCAGTACTTCCATTAGAATAATACTATGATCCTTGACGTCATCAAATATCATTAAAAAAATATGTTTAAACTTATTTGTCTTGAATCTTAAAATAAAATAAAATAAAAGACTTTGAACAGTGTAAACTATTTTCAAAACAATGCAAACAGCCCTTAATTACTAGATTGAATTGATAACTTGATCTCAAACTTTTTGCTCTTTTCTGTATATTTACTAATTAGAATAATAGTACGTAATTCAAGTAATAATGAGAATAATGATACGTAACTCAAGTAATAAATAAGTGTTGTGATTATATATTTATTTTCTTGTTCATCTCATTGTCACCCTGTTTCTTTCTTATTTTGTTTTTTAATACATAGTAGATACATTTATTTTTTTTCTACTTTGTATATCTCTTTTTTCTCGACACCCGAATCTATCAAAAAATGGAATAAATATAATTTTTTTTCTTTGGTAAAATGCCAAAAATTGAAAGTAAATGTTCGAAAGTAATTAATGTTTCAAAGCTCATGCAAAATGTAAGATGCTTGAGACCATATTCTCCATTAGAAAGTGGTTCGTGTCAAAGTAGCCGAAGCACCCTTTTGCATTTCTTAAGGTAAAAGCATATCATTGACTCAATGGTGTGTGTGGATTGGTCTAAAATGGTGGAGTTATTCCTCAAAAAATAATGTTAGTTTGCGTCCCTCCTTTAACGTATATTGTAAACAAGATCTTCATATTTAATGTATATCATAATTACGTCTTCTTTTCCCTCTTTTGGGGCTACGCCAATTTAAATAACCATGATCAAAGACAATAAATAATTTAGGGAAAAAATAATTTGACCCTGCAACTAAGAATCACTTGAAAAAGATTCGTATACTTTAGTGCGCCGCTACATGTACAACAACAATGAATACAAAAATAGTTTCAATTTTACAAAGAAAGTTTTATGTGAATTGCATTATGATTCATAATGGTGTATATAATTTACTTTAGTTTATCAAAGTTTTATTTATTAGGTTATGTGGCATATCCCGATAGGACATGATGAATCCATTAAGATAAGAAGCTGGACTCAAAAGCAATCAAAGACAAACCTAGGCTTCTGCACCCTGCAGTGAACTACACAGGGAACATGAATCTATTATTTTATGAGCTTTTGTATTTAAAAATGGATGCTTTGTTTTAGCGTACAGGTTTAAAATTTTTATCCATTAAAGTATATAATAAGCATTTTTATACTATCACATAAATGCAATAGGCAAACAATACGTAAAAACCCTAGCTAGAGAATGGATGAGTGGGGTAGTGTATTGGGTTCCCTTGTTTTCCGGGGTCCTAGCTACTTCATATGTTTATTAAGGGTCAAGAAAAAACAAAGAAAATGGGCATACAATTATCCATGGTGGTGTGCAAGAAAAAATTTTGAATGCTCATGAGCATATGTATATATTCTAATCATAGTTAAGTTCATAGAGCCCCAAACCCTATGATGATGTAAAGGGTGCCAATATGATCACTTTAAGATTCTTTTTAGGATCAATTCTCCTTGCTAAGGGTCACCATTTCTCATGGAGTTCTTTGTTTCGAAAAATTATTAGAAGAGGTGGATGGTGGCTGTGACTTGTCACTTCTTGTTATCTTATAAATAATAGGATAACAAGGAGTAAATAATCCATGTGCAATATCTTTTTAATCCACGTACAAACTATATAGGGTACTAATCATAATTTGATGTTGTTAATGATAGGTTAAAACAATTGACTAATTTTATGTTATAAAGATCTTTATAGTTTTTTTTTTTTAATTTTTAAGTTTCATGGGGTCTTGTAATAGTAAGAAATGAAACTGTAAAAATCTAACATTTTCATTATATCACATTAAACATTTTTCTAAAAAAAAAATCTATTTCATAAATATAATTTCGCAACAAATCTTATGTGAACTATTAGGATTAGTATTAGTGGTGATTAAAGAGTGCATGAACAAAATTTAAAAAACATAACCAATCTTGATATCACTTAACTCCTGCTTGTTTCCAACGACATAAATTTATGAAGAAAATGCAAAAATTGAAACATGAAAACACAAAAAACCAAACAATTTTTTTTAACTGTCCATACGAAAATAAGAAGAAAAATTTAAAACATACCCGAAACATAATCAATTATGCGTAAATATTTTATTATATTTATTTAAGTATAATTAATTATATTTAATTGATTATGTTTAAATAAATATAATAAAACATTTAATTTGAAGTTATAATATAATAAATAATTAAAATAAATAATATTATAATAATAAATAATTTTAATATTAACACTTAATCTCATACGAAAAGAATAAATTTAATCAACTACATCTTAAATTAATTTTATTATATATTTTTAAATTGATATTTAATACATAATAATTAAATATTTATAAATATATTCTATTACTGTAATAAAAAAGGATAATTAAAATAAAAATATTAAAATAATTAATAAAATTAAATAAATTTAATGTTTTTTTAATATATTTTATATTAAAATAAAAACAATAAATAAAATAAATTTGATTTTTTTAAATCTTGGTAATTTATTTTAATATATTTTTATTGTGAAATATAATTTTTTATTAAAATTTTATATAATTTTTTATTTTAATTTAAATTTGTTTTTAACTTTAATTTAAATTTTTGAACATTTATTTTTTACATTAAATTATTTTTTAAAAATATTTTTTAAATGTATTAATATATCATCAACTCTATTCTAAATCAATCAAATCCAGTAAAAAATTTCTTCTCACTTTCAACTTGTCAATCCAAACAATCTCTTTCCAATCGTTTTTCATTTTTTTTTTCTTTTTTTCCACTCACAAAGAATATACTAAATTTTTATTTACCTAATGACTACATACTGATAAAATATTAGTAACTAAATTTATCATTATCTACTTATTTCACTTTCGAATATATTACCTGTTAAATAATTAACATGAAATAGTAACTAAATATATCATTATCTACTTATTTTAATTTCAAATATATTTCCTGTTAAATAATTAACATGTAATTAAATAAAAATAAAAATTCATAAATAACTTTAATATTAACTGTAAATTTTATTTACAAAAATATATTTATTCACTATGGATAATAATAATTAATTTTATCATTTATATTATTATTAATAATATTAATATTACTATTAAAATTATCATTAATATTATTATTAAGATTATTATTGGTAATATTATTAATTTTAATATTAATATTATTATTATAATATTTTTAGTAATATTAATAAAATTAGTAAATAATTATCTATAAATAAATTCATATGTGTTCGTACGTAATATCTATAATTACTATTTATTACTTACGAATTTTAAATTTTTATTATTTACAAATTTTATTCATTATGTATAATCTTTTGTTAATTTTTATTGTAGGTAAATATAACTTTTATTGAAATGATAAAATTATAATATAATCACTGAATTTTGAAATAAAAGATAATATTTTAACGAATTTGATCTCAAAATAGAAATAAACAATATTATTTAATCAAGATTAATTTAATTTAATTTAATTTAATTTTCAAAAATAAAATAAAATTGAGTTAAAAATAATTTAAAATAACTCAAAAGAAATAAAACGATTTCAACGAAAAATATTTCAAATAGGCTAGGTAGAGAAATATGATTGTTTATTTTTCTAAAATCCTCTCAAGCCGCGCCCTCCAACACATGTGGATTCATTGCTTTTGCTTATAATATAACCACCAAGCTTAATAAGATTTTCCCATTGGAACTTGTGTTTATTGGGTATCTCTCAAAAGTAGGTGTTTATTTAACCATATTGGATTCTTACTTTTTTACCCTATTAATATTAAGATTCATAAAATGCATATTAATGTAAGATAAGAATTAGATAATTTGTGAAATTTATTTAATACAAAATTAAAGTTGTTCGGTGATAAAAAAAAAATAATCTACATTCTCTGATAGATTCTTAATATTATTCATTTATTAAGTTTTTAAAATATACTGATTTTGATATATTTAAAAATGTTTTAAAATATTAAAATCAGTGTAACTTCGAAACACGGTAAAAGAAAAACTGAAAAAAGTCAGGAAGAAATTCAAATTCGAGAAATGATTATTTAAATTATAAAATATCAAAATTAGTCATGTGTATAGCTCAAATTCACTTAATAATTAAGATATGTAAAAAGTAATTATATTAAGATCCAAATACTTTTAAAAATATAAAAAAAATAACAATATTTTAAAAAATATTAAATCAAATAGGTATATGTTAAGTGTGTGAAACATGATTGTTTAAACATAATTGTCTAATATACAGAAAATTGCACTGATGAGGGAAATAAACCAGATGCAAAATAATAATATGAACCTCAGTCTTCTTTTATCTTTCATTTTACTTACTAATAAAATAATTAGTGACATTGGGTCGTCTTCGAATATCAAATACCAAACATTATAAATAAATTAAATAATTTACAATACCGCATAATTGCCTTCAGTTTACTGACCTGTGAAACTCAATAACCTTTAGCTCGTATAACTTCATAATTATTTTTTCATTAATGATATAATCATCAAATAATTCAACTTTTTGTCCTGCAACTGATTAATATATAATTTGTAATTATATATGTAGCAAGACTGTAAATCCATGGTTTCCTCAACTTACCGACTCACCAAGTTTTAACCCAAATACTCCATAAAAAGATCGAGTATAACACATGTGTATTGAGGAACAGACTTCATAATTTTAATATATTTTTTTAAAATTCATTTTTTTTATTTGTTAAGTGGAAGTTGTGGATTGGGCCACGACTTTGGAAAAAAAAGTTTTTTATTTTTAATTTTATAATATTATTTTTGTGTAAAAAAAATATTTCATGATTTGTCTTACATGTATATGTCTAGCTACCTTCACGAAATTGAAGAAATTATCCTTCTGTATACAACAAAAGCAAATATATTCTCTCTTTTGTTAGTGAGACCCATATGACACATTGGAGTGTCAAATAGAAGTTACATGAACAGTGGTGTCAAAATATCATTTTCCTTTGTTTTTAAGTTAAGTATTCTGTAAAAAAATAATTAAATATGATATATGGAACTAAGTTTATTGATTGAATTAATGATGTTAAGTATAATGAGATTTGTAATTAAACATAAATAATTTTGGTACAAAAACTTTAGTGTTTGTAGAGATAATTTATTTTTTGTGACTTTTGTTCTAATAATAAGAATATTTTTTTTTAATTGGTTCATCTATTTTGTTATATATATGAGTAATGTTGGTTATCTTAGATTATGTACAACACATGTGTGAGTTGGGGATAAGTTTGGTCATGTATAAGACTATCAATAATCTTTATTATTTTGAATCGGATGAAATTGTAGTTCATAAGTCTTGAAAATGTGTTGTAGAATATAATCAAAGTCAACAAATGTATGTTAATAGTTGTAAATTGCAAAAACAAACAGAAAAAATATGCAAAGACAATATAACCTAAGAGCTTGAAACTCTCAACAACCACACTATTAGTCATTTAATTTAACCATAAATGACATTAGTTAACAGTCAAGTTGTGAAGTTGATATCACTTTGATATTAAACTCAAAATTTTCTCTATTATATATTTGAATATGACACATGATTGATGTTTGCTGTTTTTTCTTATGTAAGATAGTGATCTCTTATGAGTATTGATGTCATACTCATAACACACATTTTATCATCCTGCCTAGTTCAACAAACCAAAAATTTGTTTGTTCAAAGATTGACTTAACAAGCATGAAAATTGGTAAAAAAAGAAAAACGTGTTTTTTTTCAAAATAAAGCTTATACATTTAACTAATTAATTGTTATGTGCTTATATCTCTCACCTCCATAGTATATTTATATCCACTTTTCTACTAATATATGAATATTAATATTTGATCTATTCATGAAATTATTTGTGGGAGCTCCAATCTCAAAATTGATAATTTAACTTGAACTTTATGTATTTTCACTTGTTATTATTTTATTTTATATAATTTTTATATAAAATAATTTGTTTATTTTTTGAAGTGTTATAATTATATTATATTATCAATTGTTATCAAAACTTTGGGTGTTTTATACTTAAATTATGTAAGTTTTTGTTTTATTGTAAACGTGTTCCATTTTATTTTATTTTGTGTAATGTGTTGTAGTGCAATAAGTTGTAGTTGCCCGATTTATTAAATGTTTAAGCGGGTTTGCATTTTGAAAATGTTATAAAAGTGTGAAGTTCACATACTTGTCCAATTTGTGCTAATGATTTTTCTTTCAAAAGGTAAAAAGTTTCAACTATGCAAAATCTTATGAAAGAACACCTTTAATTTTCTTTTAATTTCGAACACACATCTGAATAAATTACATACTTATACCTTTTTTTTGAAAAATGATATATATATATATATATAATTTAAATGATAAAAAAATATATAAATAAGTAACACGTAGAATTAATGCAAGTATCATTAAATATACAGTCAATCACATAAAAATTGCTTTAGATGTATTTATAATAATATATAAAAGAATTGTTCTCTTTTTGATGTACAAATTTTATATTTTAATTTTATTTTTTTAATTGTATTTTAAATAAAAATATGTAATAATATATAAAAAGATACACATTTAATGTTTTTTATTTTAATTTAAATTATGTATTAAAAAAATTATAGATATTAAAAGTGATTACTCTGTAATTATTAATTATTTTCTTATGTAATTATCATTATTAATTTTATTTTCTCTTAATATATATATGTATTTATGGAAACACGAAGTACTTCTTTTTTATTATTTTTTATTATATTAATACTATTTTTTATGAAAAATTACATCGATATTTTTTAATGTTCCATATTAAGATTATTTAGTTTTTATCTGTACTTTGATTAATTACTTAAAAAGCTAAAAAATGTGTTATTTTAAAATGCAGAATAATAAATAATTTTAATTATATGTAGAAATTATTTTTACATAAAAATGGAAGTAAACCATGTATATATGCTAGTTTCTAGTTTTGTAGACATGAACGGAATAGAGGTGGAGAGGGACTGAAAAAAATTGGTGCATTTGCTTCCTACGCAATACTTTTCATGTATTATTTTTATTTTAAAATTTATTTATTAAATAATTTTTTTCTCTCTCATGAGAAATACAAATAAGTACAATCAAGTAAAAAACTATTAACTTCTTTCATAAATATTAATAAACTTTCTTGATAAATAATAAAAAAATCTAATAAATATTAAAAAATATTTATATTTTTTTTCAAGCAACATTGAATTAGTTATCATAAAACTAAATATTTGAAAATAATATATTAAACTAATTTTCTTAAATTGTTATAAATATCTTAATAACATCCAATATCATTTTTATTATTGTTAAAAAAAATATAAGAAAAATATTTTTGTAAATGTGAGAAGAAGAAAAATTATTTAATATATAAAATAATAAGTACATTATTAATGTTTTGAAAATTTTTTAAATATAAAAAACAAATTTTCAATATGCTAAAAATCTCTTCATTATTTTTATTTTAAAATTTATTTATTAAATTTTTTTTCTCTCATACTGAGTTAGGTATACAAATAAATACAATCAAGTAAAAAGCTGTTAACTTCTCTCATAAATATTAACAAACTTTATTAACAAATAATAAAAAAATCTAATAAATATTAAAAAATATTTATATTTTTTTCAAGCAACATTGAATTAATTATCATAAAACTAAATATTTAAAAATAATATGTTAAACTGAATTTTTTAAATTTTTATAAATATCTTAACAACATCTAACATTATTTTTATTATTGTTAAAAAATAAATAAGAGATATATTTTTATAAATATAAGAAAAAAAAGTATTTAATATATAAAATAATAAAAATATTATTAATATTTTAGAAATTTTTTAAATGCAGAAAGTATCTTGAATTGTGAAGGAGATAAGAAGTTTACGAACCAAGATCATCCTCAACATGTGTGACTTTTGTCTGTTAGGGTTGAGAGAGAAAAAGGAATCTCTGTTCTGGACCCAACGTTTTGGATTGCAGCATGAAAAGCTCAAATTTTTGGATTTTCTCATTCCCGTCTCGTTTTTCTTAAGTTCACCCCTCATTTTTTGTGACAAATTCTAGTAATATCATTAAGAGCAAATTACCATGTACTCACTTTATTTAGGTAATATATTACATAATTACTCCTCCAACTTTTTACTCTGTAAAATTTTCTTGAAATTCATAATGTCGTCCATATTTGCATTTTATGTTTTGTTTGGAGACTTCTTTTATTGATATAAAATCATTATTAAGATGTACATATTAGTTTAATAATATTGGATTCTTCAATCAAGGCACTGGAACATGTTTTGGAATATATAGGAAATAAAATTTCAAAAGTTGAAAAGACATAAGAGAAACATAAATAGCAGTTAGTGACAACATTATTTGAGAATAACAATGATAAAATTGTTGATAATTTTATTATCAAAATATAAGGAAAGAATTTTATTTTTCTCTTTACTTGATTATTTTTTTCATGATAAAATCATTATAAATTTATGAATGTAATAACAGGTTTATATAGGCATCATTATAATCATTGTAATTTATCTAATAAAATGGTATAATTAATTAAGGAGTTTCAAATAATTAGTGTAACTTTATGTTTATATTTGAAACTTTTTTTCAAAGGTAAATTTTTGTGAAAGTATAAACTAATATTACTCTATAAAATAATCTCACAATATAAAGATTGTAGAAGTTAAAGGTAAGGAGTGATTATATAGATTAACTCATTTCATATTAGGTATCGTCCACCAGCATTTATTAGTTAAGGTTGTGAATTTGCTGTGAGTTATAGTTATTGTCAATTTTTTCATTTTAAATTTGAGTATCTCATCAAAATTAAATATTTATTATAAATGTAACAATTAAAAGACGAATGCAAATATTAACGTTTACCAGTTTACTGTACGTAAATAAAAGCATATTTGAATTGTTAGTTTTCTATAATTAAATAGATAAAAAGATAAAAAATACATTTAAGTTTTTTAAACCATCGACCAAGTATACATTTAAGTTAGTTTTCTTTCCAGCAAAGGATGTGGGAGACCAAGTATATATTTAAGTTAGTTTTCTTTCCAGCAAAGGTTGTGGGAGTAGAAATGGATTTGTGAATTTGATATAATTAGAATCTAATTATTCCTACATATATAAATTTTAATTGTAAAGTTATAAACTATAATTGTAAAGTATAAAATTATGTATTAATAAAAATAAGTAAATGCTTAAACAAGTTCTTAAAAGTTGGTATGTATTTTAAAAAAAACTCGTATATTTATTTTTCTCAATGTTATGTTTTTTTTTATATCTGATAGTGGGATATTAGATACTTAAAAGTTTTGAATTTCAAGAATAAGTTAAGATGTTTGAGATAATGATTTTAAAGAAAAGCATTGGTTTATAAAATTTGATAGGAGATTTTGTATTGTAAAAGAGATAAATGATTTTGTATTGTTAAAGAGATAGTGTGAAGTCATTTTACTATCTCCATTTTATTGTAAAAGTTAATATAAGGAAATTTATAGTTTTTTAGTATATTTTGATAAAAATTATTATTTTTTTCTTAAATTCAATGGATGGTGCTGGTACATGTAATAACTTAGATTTGCATTTGAATTTCTAATAATTTCTAGAAGATTCATTATTGAAAATTTATAATATCAAAATAACGAGAATGAACTAAATTTATATAAAAAACTGACATCACATTATATCTAAAATCTTAAAGCTAACGAATATATAAATTTCTTTTTATATTCAATGTATAACCTAAACTTATATTTAGAATCTAATAATATTTCTTTCAAATAAAAATCTTTTTCATATTAGTATATTTTCTAAAGTTAAAAGCATTTATAATCATGAGTACATCATCAAAGAAATATTAAATAAATAATACTTCTATACATATCAAATAAATAATGTAGACCTTAAATATGAAATATTTTTCATATTTCTATTTCTATTTGTTATAAAGGACTTATTTTAGACCTCAAATATGAGATTTTTTTCTTTCCACATTTCTATTTGTCATAAAGAAATTATTTTAGACCTTAAATATGATATTCATATTTCTATTTGTCAGAAACGAAAGTAAGAAGTGAAAAACTAGATTTATATGTGTGTAAATATATGTTTATGATAAAATGTTGATAGATTGATTCATTTATAAATTCATTGTTAGGATGAAATTCATTGTTAGGATGAAATTATATTGAACTGTAGCTTTAGGTCCTAATTTTGCTTAATAATTTACCTTCATGATATTATTTGTCTGATGAATAATATACCTTACATACAAAAAGACTGAAGTCTAAATTGAGGAAGTATGTTTCCCACTTTATATAATTTTCACAAAGTGAAACATATATTATAATAACAATAATAAGATTATAGTTAATTTTAAATGATTCAATATTGTATCAACATTTTCCTCTTAACTGATACAAATTTTATATTTTATAATCTTTTTTATGTTAAAATTTTAGATGACAAATGCATGAAAATATAAAATAGATAATACTTTTATACAAAAATAATCATAAATAACTTTAAAATAATATCAAAATATTTAAAACAACAACAATAATTCCAAATCGTAACAAATAAAATAAATAATAAAATATCTTACAATAGAATAAAATGAAAATACTAATATATTAATATATTATTTCAGAATTAAAAGTAACAGCAAATAACCTTGTTGAAACAAAACAACAATTTGCTTCCCAATTTAAAAAATATATTTGTATTAAATATAAGTACATTTTAATTACTTTTATTTTATTTAACGAAAATAAATTAATTTGATTTTGTTTAAGCTATTATAATATTTTTTTATAAAAATATCAAGAGACTAATAAATTTAACATAATTAATTATTATTTTTAATCAGCATAAAGTTTGTTTTTTTTCCAATTATAAATTATAAATAAATGGGGACAGAGTGTAACACCCCCAAATTACTTTTTCTAGAAGGTTTAAAATAACCCTCACACCCACACAGTCCATTCACATTCACTTGGGCACATAAACCAGCCTTCAAACCCTGCTCACTTTCCAAACCCTAGCGGCAGCATCACACACGTTCTCTCTTTCTCCAAAGATGGCCGATCCCGAGCACCGAGAGGAGGAGGAGGTACCCGTCACCGGAGATGACGAGGATACCGGAGCTAACATCGCTCCCATTGTCAAACTTGAGGAGATTGCTGTCACCACCGGCGAGGAGGACGAAGATCCAATCCTGGATCTGTACGTTATCTCCTTCTCTTAATTTTCTCTGTTTTTATTTTTCGATTTAGCGGTTTATTCACTGATCGACTGATCGACGCGGTTTATTCACAGCAAATCGAAATTGTACCGGTTTGACAAGGATGGGAACCAGTGGAAGGAGCGAGGCGCCGGCACCGTGAAGTTCCTGAAGCATAAGGTTACCGGCAAGGTTAGGCTTCTCATGAGGCAATCCAAGACGCTTAAGATCTGTGCGAATCATCTCAGTAAGTGCTCTATTGTTTGTTTTCTTACCTTCTGCATATGGTTTTCTCTGAATTTCGATTTTGAGGTGTAGCTTTTGTTTTGTTCGTTCTCGATTGTTGCAGTTTTGCCTACGATGTCTGTGCAAGAGCACGCTGGAAACGAGAAATCCTGCGTTTGGCATGCCAGAGATTATGCTGATGGTGAACTTAAGGACGAACTTTTCTGCATCCGATTTCCTTCTATAGAAAGTAAGTTGTGCGTTATCTAGCTAAGATTTGATTCAAGATATTTTCGCGTGGTTCTCTTGATTTAGGCGAATTTTGTGATTAGATGTTTTGTAACTTTACATCTACATGCACTGAGTTATCTGCTATCACCGAGTTGCTATTCATTTATTTGCCAATTTCTGTTTGGTGGCAAAATAAATCTGTGGAAATGTGAAGTTCCTCTTCTGTGTTTGCTGTTTTTAATCAGTAGATCTTGTCTATGTTCATGTTGTTCCTTGCTTTGCTTTGAAATAAGCAGCGTTCTGCCTCCACTGGCTCTTTGAACCGTCATAATAAAGTTGGATTTGATGTATCCCTACCAAAACACTAATGTAAAGTACACTAATGTAAAGTTTGTATGAAGTCTTGTGATCAGTTCAGGGTTTTGTGAGCTAAGAAATTTAGTCAGGGTACCTTTTCTATCAAACTGTTTTGTGAATTTGTGTGTGCTTACCATATTTCATAGAATTTTGTGCCCCAAACATTGATTTTGATGTTGACTACGGGGAAGGTGAAGTCTGACTAGCTTTATCATGTGCCACTAATATTCTCATTGTCTGGCGGTTTTGATATCTCCTCTCCATCATCCTTTGGCCTGAAGTTTTTTTGATAAACCATCCATGTTGTGTATTGTCTTGAATTATTGTTTTAGTGAGGTTATTTACTCATATTCCCAGTTTCAATAAAAATCTGGTTCAGTGAGAAAAAATGATTTAGGCACATCTTCTGGCCTTAAAAGTTACATATTTATAATGTATTTTGTTGGCTTCAAGTTCTAAAACATTATATTATATGATTCCTATATCCTACTAGAAGTACTCACTCATTCTATCTTTTAGATTTTTACACGAGTGATGAATTTCTGACCTAAATTGAACTATATTTGAGCCATTGCAAATTGATTTGATGTCTTTTACAATTTCCATATTAAGTTAAGTTTATGAAATTATTTGTCATATTGTATTTCATAGCCTTCAATTTTAAGAAATTTAGTAAATCTATAGGTGTTGGGGGTTGTGTGTATTTCATTTCTTAAATACAGAACAATATATTTAAACTTGTCCATGTTTCTTTGGTTTTCAAAATTTGAATAATAAGTGATATATCTAAGATCGAATTTTCTTAAATTTGAGAGGGTTTTGATATGTCATGGCTATAAACTTGTAATTACATGCATTCGGTAACTCTTGTATGAATTTCTTTTCAATCCTTTAATGTACTATTACTTGGACTCCGTGTTACATGATATCCGTGTTACATTATATTCGTTTCTGATAATCTTCGAAAAACTTTAAGATCAAAATGGCATGCAATAATATATTTTAGACAATTACTAATGTTCTTTCCTTTGCTCCTTTTGGCTGAGGGATATTTTTTGTATTAAATGTCTTTTTCTCCTGACCAAAATCATTGTTGTGCTTGCGATAATTGTAATTATTTACATATTTTAACCATACTCTCTTTCCTTGTCTTTTTTAGATTGCAAAAGCTTCATGGAAACATTCCAAGAAGTTGCTGAATCCCAGAAGACCGAGGATGACAAGGAATCATCTGCAGCAGCTGGTCTTATTGAGAAATTAAGTGTCGGAGAGGAGGCCGACAAGAAGGAAGATAAAGAGAAGTCTGATGACAAGACCGAGGAGAAAGAATCTGGAAAGGAAAGCAAGACAGTTGAAGATAAGAAAGCTGAAGAGCCTGTGTCCTCAGCTTGATTATTTCTTATTCATGTTCTATACTTGGCAATCTGATAAGGTTAGGTGGTTGTTGTTTTTGCCGCCCATATCTTGGAATATTCTCATACTTAATAGTTGCCAGATTGTGTCACTGAACTGAGCTGTTTGTGTCATTGTGAGTTTTTTATCAGCTGGCAAAGTTAGGGTTGGGTTTGAATTTTGAGGCTTGAATGGTTGAGCTTTCGGGGTCTTGGGAGTCTATTATTATTGTTATTTTCATTCTACATATGTATTTGTTGCGAGTAAGGAGTCATGTTGGTTGGGGAGGGTGAAGTCAAGAAATAGTCAAAATTATAAACAAAGGTTTTGGTACAAATTGTTTGAGTTTCACATTTCTTTTTCAGGACTAAAAACTAAGGTTTGTTTAGGCTGATCCCGCTCTAAGTAGTTTTCTTGTAGTTTTCTTTGTAGGCCACGTTAGAGCTAGCATTTTATCATAATTCTTCTGAGGGAAAGTGAAACAAGTGAAAACTCAGTAGAATGGAGGAAGTTTACAAACTACTTTTAGAAAGCACATGGTGTGGCTGACAACTAATGAAAAAGAAAAGAAATGGACAAATGGAACACTATTTTTAAAAAGCGCACTAATCTCTGAACATGTAAATAAGAATAGCTTCCAAGCTTGAGAGCATTTTTATTATGTTTAGCCTCTTAAAAATGTTTTTAGACCAAAGCGAAAGCTATCTAGTATATGTGTTGGTTTATCCATCTCTCCTATTCTTTATCAGTTGCAAATTATTTTAATTTTAATTTTGTCACGTCTCAAGCTTCATTCACGCTCCACTCACACTCGGTTCATTTTAATTTTAATTTTGTCACTCACACGCTTCACTCACACTCAGTTCATTTTAATTTTGTCACGTCTCAAGCTTCACTCACACTCATAACGTTTGGTTGAAAGAAAATACCGTTGGGTTGGAGGTTGAAATCTCTCACACTCATAAAGAAAATACAACACCGGAGGTTGAAATCTCTCACACTCATAAAGAAAATACAACACCGTTGGGTTGGGTTGGAGGTTGAAATCTCCGCTGCAGTGACCTGAAGGTCATTGAAGTCTACAAAGGATCTTAAAATCTAAAAGCTTTCATATGTTCACCATATTAGTGCGGATTGTTTACTTTTGGATGCTCTGCTTTTTGTTGATATCTTTGAATATTCTGGTATTAAACTTGCTATTGCACATAGCTGCACACTTTATTCAGAAGCTTCACATTGGCTTTGAAGGAACAGTGTATTAAGAGATATCTCTTGTTTCGGATTAAGATGCGGAGGATGAGGGATTCCGTTACCTATATGTTTCGAATTAAGAGATGGAGGAAGTTTTCTTAACAGTTATTGTCACTTAACAAATCTTGTCAATTTTCAGAAATATTAGTTTGCCACTTTCCAGGACTTTCGAGGAAGAACCTACCATCTATCATTGGAAATAAGAACCTACTATCTATCATTGGAAATAGAACCTAGTACCAGATATATATGATTATGGTTACTGATTTTAGTTAAGATAAAGATAGAACCTACTACCAGATATATGATATGGTTACTGATTTTAGTTAAGATAAGGACCACAACAACTAAGTAATATCAATCATATTGATCAGGTTGTTATCATATAATGGAAGACACATAAATATGTGGCAGGTTGCCAAAAGTTCATTATGGCAACGACGGCTAATCACACATTTGAACATCTTTTAGAAAAATTTACTATCAATATCTCACATGTGCTTGTCAATCCTTTAAATTCACTATCAATATCTCACATGTGCTTGTCAACCCTTATTATGGTCAATTTAGTCAACGTAAATTTATCAGAAGTTTAATAAATAAAGAGTTGTCATGATTATTTAGCCACCAAACAGAAAATCATGAATAACATAAAAGGAATTTGCAATGAAATTTAACGAAATAGGACCAATTATTTAATCATCTTCCATGATGGTTGCAAGTTAGAAAGTGTTCCAAATATAATTATACAATATGTTATTCATCTTATGTTGTTAAAGATGTTTACCACAATTCTACTCTTCATCTTATGTTGTTAAAGATATTCAACACAATTTTACTCACGTTTTATAACATGTCTTTTGATCTTTTAAATCATGCATTGATGAAATTTAATATTGCAAGCTTAAGGTACAAGTTGATAAGATATTCTTAATAAAAAATATCATGATACTTTTTTATTATAATTGGTCAAGATGGCAATATGAACACATTTTTTTTAATTTTTGCTGTTGTTGAGGATGAAACCAAAGATGTTATGGTATGATTCTTCTAATTGTTACGAGCATACATCATGCCTCAGCGAATGTATGCATGATAACTGATAAAAAAAATCATATTGTCAATATTAAAATCTCTAAAAAGTTGTGACCTAGTCTTAGTCTATTACATATATCATATTTTTCTATTAGGTACATCATATGTTAGTCTATTATGTATTATATTGTATCCAATTTTAACAAGAAGTTCAAAATACAATATGACAAAATCACTAAATGTTTAAGTAATTTTATTTATTATATTGTCATATGTTATGAAATGAAACAATCCACTCTTCAAGCAAAGTTATTAGCAATGAGATCATAATTTCGACAAATAGTTTCTTGGATTGATCAAATATTTTGAAACAATGGACTCAAGCATATGATGGGGCATTGAATATATACATATGACAATAAATTTAATTAAAAACATGAATTCATGAATTTTATTTTGAATTGAGCACGATCCTTCCTCATTTTTACAATTGTTAATACAACATTTCGAAATAAACAAAAATTGGTTTGTTGAACAAGGGATCAAGTGCATGTTACGAATAAGACATCATTATCCTGAAAACATTATTGCTCTACCAAAAAAAATAAAAAACAATCTACTATGTGTAATGTGTAAAGATATAATTAAGAAAATTAAAACTTATTAAGGAGATAATCACTCTATAACTTGATTTATGTAATACACACTTAAATTAACTAAAGTGTGATTGTAGAAAATTTTAAAAATGATGGTGTGGTTATAGGAAGTTTTAAACTTTTTGACTTCTTTTTCCTTCTATCGTTATTATTTGTTCATGTTGTCATTTACAACAAATAACATTTATTGACCTAGTTTATAGTCTCTACAATATTTACAATGCTTATGAAATCCAATTTCATTCAATTTGAAATGAAAATTAATTTAGTCTAGTTATAGGAGACCAAATTTCATGCTTACTTAACTTCCTAATACAATGTCACTAATTAGAAAGATGAACTAGTAATCTTATTTATAACAAAAAAATCAATTCCAAATAAATAAAAAATATTCTTATTATAAGAATGAAGGTCACAATAGAGTCTATTATTTATATACACAACATTCAATATTGATAGTAAAATTTAATTCCAATCTTTGTTATTAATTTTTATCTTTTTTTTATTTTTGAACTATTAATTTATAACATCATTTTTTCCTACTATGCCACAAAATAATGAAACAAATATTAATATATAAGTTCACAAAACTAAACACAACTAGTTTTTATGCTATTCCAAAGCACAAATCTTATATTAATTTCTATAATTTTAACATATATTATTTTTCTTATAAATTTTATAAAATTGTCTATTGGTCTTTTTTTAAATAATTGTAAAATATTAATTTTAAGTTTCTCAAATAATATTTTTATATAAACAATTAAATTAAATATTAATATTTTTTTAATAAAGTCGTATGTATTGATATTATCTATGAATAATATAATGTAATAGAAGATTTAATAGTTTGTTTAAAATTATAAAATGTTTTTTTTTTACATACATGTTTAGGTGAGTTGAATCTCAATATTGTAAGGAACCGGTGTCAAAGTTAGAATAATATTTATAAAAACATATAATCAATAATCAAGAACAAGCCTTTCATTTATGTTTTTACATTATAAGATCTTGATCTCTATCAACTGAACCTACATTTATTGATAAACTCAATACAAGTTTAAACATAAGGTTAATAAGATAATTTTGTTCTAAAAAAAAGTATTAATAAGAGGTGATTCTTTGAAAATTATAATTGGTTTATTTTTATAAATTTTTTCTATAAACCATTTTAAGAGAAAAAAATCAACTGTTTTTGTCAAATTTTTTCTTCCCAACTGATTTTGTCATTTTTGAACAGGGACATGTGAAGAAAACAGCAGAAGAAAATGAAAAATATTAAATCACAATTGTTTTCAATCTTAGTTTCTAATTTTTTCAAAAAATTAACAAATTTTAGGAAGAAATTGACTTATGAGTATTATGTAACTGTCTTAAAAAAATAGTTTCTTAAAACGAAATGTAAAATAAATCAAACAACATCTTTACAAAAGCCCTTGTCTGATATATTTATTTTATGCTGTTATAGTTTTAATCTTTGTATGAAAATGAACCTAAAATGTGGTTATGCTAATTTCCTTCTTTTCTCATTTTTAAAATAGATATATTATCTTTGTTAAGTTTTTAATAAAATGAAATTTATATTTTTTTAGTTTGTAAATAAAGATTCACTTCCTATATGTTTTTAATAAGTAATAATAGTTTTTTTTATATTTTTATAAAATAATAATTTCTTCTTTCATACTACTTAAAAAATATTATATTAATTAAAATTAAAATACTTTTGTTAAATTTTCTTACAAATAAAAAAAAAAGATGAATATCACTTTATTAAAAATAGAAAGAATGTTGATATTATTTAGAAAGACGATTGTCTAATTAAGAATATGTAAATATCATTTTATTAAAAACATAAAAAAAAATTAATTTAAAAATTAGAAAAGATGCAAATATTATTTAATATAATATCGGGAAACCGTGTATTTTTTTTTCATTGTTTGAAGACTTGAAATAGCTATAACTTCTTTTAAATAAATTCGTTCCTAGTTGTTCTCTCTTCAAGTATATAGTTTAACCAAATTTTCTGCAGTAATCCTTTGTCAGTCACAGCTTTAGTTTTGACAGGTTTTTCAGATAAAAAACGTGTTGCTTATACAATTAACCTCTCACAATTCCAAAAAAAAGCCGCCTCCAATTATCTGGGAATGTTTGGGTTATTCAAAAGATAATTTATGTCTGAAAAAGAAGAGCGGAATTTGTTGAAGTGAAAAACACATAAAAAAGTGAGGAAATGAATGTAATACAAATTGAACCTGATTTTGATCTTCTCTTGTAAAACTTTCACACTATCATTTAATATTGTTAGAACATTAACAAGTTTCTAACTTAAAAGGTAAAAAATGAACACAATACTATGATAGTGCAAAAAGTTTTCCCGAGTGTTAATCAAAATTAAATTCAAAATTTATCCCAGAATTTACATAAAACTACAAGAATCTATCTATAATGATGCCCCCACAAGAGAAAAATTAAGATAAAAAGGAAAGGAAGAAGAATCTTTCTTGGTTACAAAAAAAGAATGAAAGTTACCCTTTTGATCACACAGTGGCCTGTAATCTTTATGGTACTCATCAGGAGAACAATGACGGCATCAAATCGAAAACCACTTGAGCCTTTTGATGTTTTGTTCCAGAGAGGCACGCCCCCATGTAATGTCAAGTTCTCTCAATTGAGTTTCTGTCAGTGACTAATATCATGCTTTTGTGTCAACTTGTTTCATCATTATTTTTCAAACTTAAACCACTTCCAGTTTGCATAAAGTGCTTCATTTTCAAAAGGTAGGGTACTTGTTGGAATGGGTTCTAATCGTTGAGTTTTGACAGAAAATGGTAGTTTTTCCTTGTATTTCTTTGCCATCATATCAGCCTCCAGATAAACTCTCTTTTCATGGCCAAAAATATCATTAGAGATCTATCAATATCAGTCCAACTAAAATCAAAGCCAACTTTGACTTTGTTTGGATAAACTTCTCAATAATCACTAATAGAAAAAGAAAATAAGAGAAAAAAAAAATGAATTAAACTTCTCTCATAAGTTAAAATTAGTCATGCACAAGTTAGAAACACCTTTTAAAGAACTTAAATGAGATACCTTTTTGTAAATATTAAGGTGCATAAGATGATTTTAGCTCATGTGTTACCATCTTATTTCCTTCTCTTATAAGAACTTATTGAGAAGTTTATCCAAACAGTGTCTTTATTAAGAAAATAATATATGTATACCTCTTTATTTGATAGAAAAAGGCCAGGTTCACTTTCAAGGTCAGCAATGCTGCATAGCAAGAAAAGCAAAAGGAGTTAAAGTCGGCTATTACAGAAACAGGAATAAACTGAATGTACCCAACAATTACAGAAGAAAGTTAAAGTCAGTAATCCATTACCTTAAAGAAATTTTATCAGGAAACATTGACTTCACAACAAGAACTTTGACATTCTCATCAACAGATAGTATGTCACTGACAGAAGTAACTTCAGCTCTAGAGATATTTGAAACATGCAGCAATCCACTGAAAGTCGTCAAATAGGTACATTTAAATTTCAAAATTTCAGGTTGATGTAACGTAAGCTGGCTTAATCCAACTTTTAAGAATAAAAATCATGAAGTTGATATATAACTCTTCAAGATGATAAAAATGCCTGAGAAGCCTCTTAACAACAAAGAAACCAAACCATAGTGGCAGACGAGAGAGAGAGCAGTGGTATAATAGATGAGCATGGGAATAATACAAAACTATGAAAGGTAGGGAAATAACTGAAAATTATGCAAGGATTGATACACACCTCACTTTTATTTTGTAAGAGAATAGAAGCTCAGTGCAAGTTGCACCAATACCAGCTAAATTTCATTTATGCTGTGTCTACTTTGGGTTTAAAACAATACACTGCTTAAAAGGGTGTAGATAAAAGCAATGCAGACAATTGAGGAAATATTAACATCTATTATGTTGTTTTGAAATTTAAAGGAAAACAATTCTTACGTAGACCGTAAAAGCCCTCAAACTGCTAACTATAGTGCTGCTAAAAACTTCAAATGTTTCTTTCGGAGCTTCAACTTTTCTTTTTATGTAAAATACTTACACAATTGTGCTTTTATCGGTTAAAATATTTTTTCCTATAGGGGTTCAAGGTTTTTATTTTGCATCCTTTTCCTATAGGTGAGCTCTGAAGCATGAATTTCCACTTTTACAGGGAAGATTGAAGAATCTTTAAGACAAATGAAAGCAACAAGTCCAAAAGGTTAAACATTGGTTACTTTAGGCAGACACCTCAAATGATATGGAAGGAGGAGATGGACTACCCTTTTACACAAATTTCAATAGATCCGTAAAATGGAGCACACTAAGTACTCTTATATTCTCTTTTTATATTAAAGATCTCACTTTAGGAATCTAGTCAGAAAGTGACTCATTAGTCGCTCCCCCATTAGTACCCTGAATCTATGTATGTTCCAGCATAATATCATCTGCAGCAGAGCTATTATTCACTTATTGATCATGTCAAAGATTATAAAAACATGTGATTTTCTGAGGCAAATCTTAGTTTTTCAGTTAAGCAAACACTTGTAGCCACCAATTTATAAAGTATATCATAGGTTTTCAGTTAAAAAATACTTGTTTACTAATGTGTTATTCTCTATCTTTTCTATCTGTCACGTATAGGAAACGGACTTGTAATAGAGTTTTCTTTTCTTCACACTGGAACCATCCATGATTCTCTACGATGGGGTTAACCTTGAAAAAAGAATAATACCAAGCGGAATCCCTTTGAATAAAGTTGTGATTTATCAAACAAGATAAAAAAAAAATGGCCAAAGCCATTCATATACAAACAGTGAACTGACCTTCTGTTACTTTTTCCTAGCTTAATTTGGGCTCCATACGGTAGGATCTTTTTCACAGTCCCATCTAGAAGTGTTCCCTCACGAAGATTCAGTTTTTCCTGAAATATGTTGTCCACTGGAAATTTCAGAAGACCAAAAAGAAAAAGAAAATCCTAAAAACATCTCTTGAAAAAATAAAGCAAAAGAACAATGAAGAATAGGAAATAGGAAGAGTTGAATACTAACCCAAGCTTCCCTCTCACTAAGTATAAAATTGTTTTTAGTTTCATCTATATGAGTAATTTGTACATACATTCTGCGTCCCACCTACATCATTGTAATCAAGTGGAGGAGGTAAGAAGCAAGGGAGACCAAATAAAGACTGATGATAGCAGCAACAAATGTATTTTGTCATACTAAAGATTCTTCTAAGTGTAAAAGGAAACCATAAATACAAGAAAGAAAAATGTTATAAAGAAGTACAGAATCTTTTCAGGTAATTTGCTGACCACTTTAAATTGTATTGCAATAACTTATTATGCAAGACAACTTTTGGATCATCATTTTTCACAATATGAACCCATAATAATATTTGCAATGGTATCATTTGTGAAGCTATACATATTGTTATCAACAGCTCTACCAAATAACAGATAATAAAATAAGAATATCGGTAGAAGCCATCCCAATAAGAAAAATGTTTTTTTTTTCATGTCTTGGAGGAAAGTTCCAAGGCTGCAACTTACATATTCTTTCAGTTCCGTAAAGCTAGTTGCTCTTTTTACAAGCTCAGCTTTGGGTATAAAAGCTCGCAAACCCTGCCCATACAAATTCAGAAAGAGATAAGCATCTACCTGAATGTCACATAAACATAAATTTCATGTCAATGGCACACACCTCAATTCTTGTTAGCAGGCCCCCAGTATTCCACTCGGTAATTCTAACCTCTATAGGTTCATTGAGCTGTTTTATCTGCCCAAAACATTAAAAAAAATTGTAAATTTAAATCTCACCAGCATTAGAAAGATGTTATTTGACTTAACATGGGATGAGATTGGAACAAGGATAAGACAATATTTGTGAGATCAAGGACATCGATTTTATTATTAGATCAAACTATGTTTTCCTTCGGACTACTATTTCGGGATAAACATGACATAATATTTGCTTAACATGTTGATACAAAACAATAAAGAGTAACAACCTGATCGATTATTTTTCTGTTTTTAGGAACAATAAACTTGTTTGATAAATAGTCTTCCAAAACTGTTTCCAAAAACAATATTTATTTTTCTGTTTTAGAATAAAAAATAGAACACCCCCAAGTTGTTTTGGTTTTCTACTATCGATTTATTATTGCTCATGTTTTCTTCTTACATTGTCCCATCTTTTCACTCCTACTCCGCAAATATTAGATTTTGAAAGTTGTTTCGTAAAATGCTACCTCTGATCCTTTTTGCAAGGACTGAGAGAGGTAGTTTTTAGAAACTAAAAAACAAAAACACAATCTAACACACCCTTAGATGTCTATTTTGGCCTGTGAATCATACACAGTTTCATATTCGTCCTCAATTTATAATATATTAATATCATAATTGGTGATGCCAATACACAATGCAAAAGTATACTTCACTCTCATATTTGTTCCATCAAATTAGTCATTAAAATCATAGAATTGACCCTTCGCATCAACTATCATAGAAGGACCAATTTATTGTCACTATTAAATGGAGGACAAATACCATTTCATGAATATTATATTTTAACAATTAAGCAGCCATTAGAACTGTCAAACCCACAAGGAAGCATGGATAAGGCGAATCTCAAATACCATGTGTATCCTATTTTTAAGATATAAAGGATATCATATGTGCAACACACACATATAGATATGCATAAAAATCACAAAACATAATAAATATTTAATTGCAGTTCCGCAAATGCAAACTAAGCATGCTTCACGAACATTACTAAAAATAGAATAAAGATTGTAAATTATGTTGTCATAGATAACTGCCCATTGCCAACAAGCAGTAGTAGCAATCTTATTTCCTCCTTGAAAATCAATCATAGAAGAAAAGGAAATTTTCTTTGTTTTGCTCGTCATGTGCCTGCAACCTGTGCACAGGCAAGGTTTCCAAATGTGTCCAATATCCATTACAGATACACAAAGCAAATGCAAGTATGTATTAATGCCTCACATAAAAAAATTCTGCATAGAAGTTGGAATATCTACTAAACTAAACATACTGGTGTGGAAAAGAAAGGAAGAAAAGATAGAGAAAAACCTGCCTCACTCGATGCCAGGCAGTTCTGCGAAAGAGTTTTCTGGTGGAAAGCAATGGCCGGCCACTGAATGTCCTACCTAAAACCTCAGCAAACAAAATGGTTCCAATCTCCACAACAGGCCTTCCAAGCACTGCCACTCCACTCATTGCCTCCTCATTCTTCACAATTCCCATCTTCCCCTCAACCATGAAATCCTCAGCATCCCTGTTCACATCACACAACAAGTTCTCCATTTCCTTACCATACAAGGGAAGCACTTCCTTGGTCAACATTGTACCTAGCAAGTCTGCCCCTATATTCACATCAAGCTTGTTTTCATTACCTGAAACAACAACACCCACCACAAAATCTCCAGGCTTTGGGTCATAGTACTCAACATTAACCCTCTTAACTCCCTCTTCATTCTCAACCTCCAACCCCTCACCCTCTTCCTCAACATCCTCCCCAGAATCTTTACCTTTGAAAAACTTCAAGAAAGGTGCCAAAGCCTCCTCTTCCGAGGGCTTTTCTTGCTCTTCCACTTCAACTTCAGATGAAGGCTCTTCCGCAACAACCACAGGAGAAGGCTTGTTTAGCAACTCAAGCTTCTCGAGTTCTTGAGCGGTGGTTCCCTCATCAATAGCCTCTTGAGACACATCAGTGGAAAAGCCATCAAACCCATCACTCCTGGAGCAGAGTGTGAAGTGGGTATAACCCAAAATTGAATCTTTCTTAGAAACTATGGAAGCACGGGGAGTGGAACGAGTAATCTTAGCAAAAGAACGAAACTTTTGGTGCTTAGTGGGATTGGGGTGCGGTTTGTTGATGAAGATGTTCTTAACTGGTATTATTGTGCAGTTGGGAGAGCAATGGAATTTAGAAGGATGAAGAATAAATGGCATCTTGGAATGGTGGTGCACACAGCATCACCTTTGGTTTTCAGACAGACACAAAACAAGAATATTGATTTTTGTTTTATCCTTTCAGGTTTGATGTCATGTGTCTCCCTCTCTGCCTTTCTTCTCCTTGATATTTTTGGAATCTCAAATTCTCAGTAGATTTTCAAGCTATTCAGCATAAAGCTCAACTATTAATTTTTATCAGAACAAATTAACTATTAATTTAGTATGACAGAATAACTTTTTTACATAACTATAATTAATAATTATTATGTATTCTTAAATTAATAATTATTATTTATTCTTAAATTATATAATTTATAATAAATAAATACTTAGTAATATAATTTTTAAATTTAATATAAATCATATAAATGATAGTATTAAATTAATTTTACATCAAAGTAACAGATTATCAACTCTATTATATTTTTACATATTTGTAATCGTATTTTTAAAATTAAATATTTTTAATTTGTATTTTATTTTTGATCATTTTTAGTTATTTATTTTGTTTTTTTTTTCTAACTTATTTTTTCCTCTACTTAATACAATCTTTAGTTTTTTTTATTGAAAATTCAACTTGTTTACAAAATTATAAAAATGTACTTTCAATGGTTGCAGTTCTTTTTAATACCCACTATTTCAAGTTATGTTTTTTGAAATATTAAATTATAGTTTCTTTGTATTTGTTTCTTTTCTTTTGAATATTTGTTAAAAATATTTTTTTTAAACATCCCGTAAGAAAAATTTTCATTTTTATTTATTATTTTTCTTCTATCACTCATTATGTAAGATTTATTCATTTGTATTAAGTAGGCTGTTAATTTTATTCTTATTACGTAAGATATTATAATGATAAATAATAGGTTTGTTTTGTTTTGATTTTATTATTATTTTTCGATATTTTTATATTAAATTATTTATTTTAATCACTGTTCTACTTATAATATTTATTTCAATATTTTAGCATTATATTTCAAGATATTGATAGTCATAAATAATATTTTTATTTATTTATTCTATTTTATTTAATGTTCTATATTTCCCTATTTATTTTATTTATTCTTCTGAATGATTTAAGAATAAATTACAACGTCATTCTTCTTTTTTTTTTCAAATTACACTTACATGCATATTCTTTTCAGTATTATAATAATCTTTGTGAGAAAGTGCAAGCGAAATGTTTCTAATATTTAAGCAACCACATATATAATATTACTGCTATAATTCGAACCTTACACTCTTAAATAAGGTATATAGTTAGATTTTTACCTAATAAGCAATGATAAGTTGCTATATTATATACACAGTATTCTGTTTACATAAAAATAACTGTGTCATTATGTGAATTCGGATGATCTTCACCACAAATCTGGTTTAAAAGCATTGCCAAGTAATGTGTGTGGGAATAGAGGATTAAGACAAAGAACAATATATCTACATGGTTAAAATTTATTTTCCTAAATTATTATTCAAAGTAAGTTAAAAGTCTCACAAAAAGATGAACAATAAATAAGTTTAAAAATTTAAATATATATATTCCACTCGCATGTCACCACAGAGTCTCGCTAACTTTCTTCCACAAAATCAAGTTAAAAACAGAAAAAAAAAGTCACGTTGAGTTATATTTTTAAATTCAAATTATATTATATTTTCCTGAGTACTATTCATATAATTGTAAATTGTATTGTCAAATAGAAAAATAGTAATTTAAAGTGTAATCAATTAATTTATCCTGTTGTCTATGCATCCAGTTTAACTTTTTATGCTAAATTTTTGGAACTCCAATGCCAACCAAACATGTGCCACATAGATTTGAAATTTGAAACAATTAGAAGAATCTCAAAGGATAACATTTACTTTAAAATTCAGGAAGTCAATTACATTCCAAAAATAAAAAATCTCACACTGTTCCGAACTTAAAATTACCTGATTATACACAAATTCTTTCAATACTAGATAATTAACTGTGTGTATCATTATGCGAATTTTCGGATTATTTTAATTTTGTTATAGTTTTTACTTTTATTCGAAAGAAAAATCCATTTAACTACAGATATCAGAATAAATAAATAAATATGTATAAAAGTATAAACAGAATAATTAATTTTAGAAGCTTTTATTTTTTGTCCATTTTACTGCAGAAGCATTAAAATCGAGTAAAGCACTCGTACATTTTTAAAAAAATACTATAAATCTTCGGAGATTTTTTAATGTTGATAGTTCGAGTTATATTATTTATTTACTAGTGCTTCAAACAAATTTAGGAATAACTATTCCTAAAGTCTATAATTTATCGTAAAAGAAAATTGAAAGAAAAGCAAATAAAAGAAGGGGATTGCTTCCTCCACCCCTTCAGTTGAACCTACACTCCTACACATTTCAAAATGATTATTTTATCTATTTTAAAGTGGCTTTAGGATTACCTGCTTTGTTCTACAGTTTTTTTTTTTAATTTTATAAATATATTCCATAACAAGTTTTTTGTAACAAGATTTTTAGAATAAATTTTACATATTATATATAATTTCTTTTGGAATAAGTTTTTTAAAACAAGTTTTTCAAAATAAGATTTTTTGTTTTAGCGATTTCTTTCATTTCTTCTCTTGCAGGTGTGATGTGCATGGTAATGGAGTGCAAAGAGAGACGCGGACGGAACAATTTGACTGTGCAGATAAAAAACAGGGGTGCGGAAAATAATTTTTGTAAAAGAAAGTTCAGCCCCACTGTTGTCGAACAAACAAAACAGTAGAAAATGTAAATAGCTATAGTTTTAATTTGTGACGTTAAACATATTCAAACTATACAAAATTTAAAACAATTTTATTGCATATGGTACGCTATTTACTTTTATAATGATTATCTTAAAAATCACATCAATGGTAATTTATTATTGAGTGATGATTTAATTATTTTATATCATCAGTGCATCTTTACTATTAAAGTTTTTAAATTTATTATATATTACAACAATGACTTAACGGTCGTATAAAGTTATACTGTCAGCATACGATCATTAAACCCTTAAAAATATTTTAAATAGATTTTAAATAAATTAGTGAGAATAGAAATTAAATAAACTGATAATTTATGAATTAACTTTTTTCATGTGGCAGCTTGAGTAACTTGTGAAGTCAGGTATAAGCTACTAAATAAAATACGTATACGGATCATAAAGGTATTATTTTTCACAAATTATGGGGTTATTTGCTATGTTTACTTACAATGTCATATTTTTTTTTTTGTTATTCTGTATTTATTATTTACATGACTTTAATTTATAAAAGAATATTTTTAAATAACGATTGTAAATTTTCGATTTTGGTCGTATTTATGTTTAATAATAATAATAATTTTACTTAATTGCTTCTTTGATAAGTTTTGTTTGATCCTTTATGACTCTATTTAATTTGAATTTACCCATACTTACCTCATCAATTTTGTCATCTAATCCAACAAGAGGGTTTGACTTTGTATATATGATCCAAAGGTTTCTTGACAAATGAATTTTTTGCTCTTTGGTCAATATCTTTAGTATTATTTCATTTCAAAAGATTCACATTTCTACATTCCATTTTGGAACATGTGTTATGGAAATGTCAAGAAAGTCCATTGTTTTTAAATACAGAATAAACACAATATTATATTATATGAATAAAGTGTAACTAAACACATAAGTACTACAAAACCCTCTCTCCTAACGAGGTAATAACATCATCATAAAAGTGATTAATCTCCACAAGTTTAAAATTAGGTTGGTATTTTTAACCTATATATCATCTAATTTGTTAAACTAGCAGGATGGGACAGGTAGGCTTGCCAATCCATTCTTTCAAATTAAAAATAATTTAAAAAATTAACTTTTATATTATATTATTTGAAAAATTAAAATATAAATCTAATATACTTACAAATTAATTAAATTTTAATTATTAACTATAATAAAATAATTTAGTATATAAGAATAATAATTATTTTAATTTATTTGATAGAGACATTAATTAACTAATTAAAAATTTAAAAATTATTTATATGATTAGATTATTTTTAATATATATATATATATATATATATATATATTATAATTTTAAAAGTATAAAATTTAGGAAAATAAAATTAAAAAAAAAAAAAAAACAGAAGTTGTAGGACCAACTCACTAGCTTTGTTTGTCTTTAGGGTGTCTTTAAATTTTGAGAGATTAGAAAAGAGTATATTTGATATGAGAGTTACTCAAAAAATATATATATTTAGGATGAAAAGAGAGACGACAAAAAAATGGAAAAAACAAACTTTATAAAAGTCTGTTATTAATCTGATGATTCTTAAAATATCTTTCTTTAATAAATAAAATTGTAAGATTATAAATTTAAAAATTAAAATTAATTTAAAATAAAATATGATTAATTTATTAAATATGATTAATGAATTATTCTTTAATTAATAGAATAATAAAATTATTAGTTATTTTAAAGTAAAATTAAAATTAAAATGTAATTATTATTTTTAATATTATTATAATTATTTTGATTATTATTATTATTTATAATTTTGTTGTTATTTATAATTTTATTGTTTTTATTATTATCATTATTATTTATAATTTTATTATATTTTTTATTTTTAACATTGATATTATTAGTATTTTATTTTTAAAAATATATAATTTTTATTATTTTTATATAAATCTATTACAATATTTTTGTTTTTATTATTATTTTAATAATTATTATTATTTTTTATATTATATTATATAATTAATTATATAAAAATTTATAATAAAACTTGATTACATTCTTCACCAATCTTCACAACTATGACAAGAAAGAGTGTCGGCAAAAATTTGTTTTGTTCTCACTTTTTAATTAGTTTTATTTTCTTTGATTTTTGCGCTTCGTGAAAATAAAATAAAATTAATTATAATTCAAAATATAAAAATAAAATTAAAATAATTGTATTATTTTTATTTTATATTTTTTTATTATTATTCTATAGATTTATTTTAATTTTACTATTATTAATTTATATTTTTATTATTATAATTATTATTTATGATTTTTTAATTTTTTTATTTTTATTATTAATATTATTAGTATTTTATTTCTATAATTATCTTATTTTTATTTTTATTTTTATAATTTTAGTGGATTTATTTATTTAACATAAAACATATTTAACAAAATATTAAATTTATTTTATTTTATTAATTATTTTAATATTATTATTTATTATAAATTTAATTATTATGTATTTTTAAATTATTTATTATTTCAAAATAAATAATATGTGTTTTTTTATACTTTATTTAACTATAATCTATTAAATTAATTTATTATATATGATATACTTAAACTTTCCCTAATTTTTTTATATATTAGGTGGAAAAGTTTGAAAGAATAAACTTTTTCGTTTTTCAGGTTTCTCCATTTTTTCATATTAATCAATCTTTTCTATTTTTTTAATTTTTTGTCGTCTAAATAAATATACTATTAATAAGATGGATCGATCAATATTTATAATACGTGTTCTTTCATGACATACTAATATATTTTGTAACAACCTAGAAAATCTGTCATTTGAGTACAAATGGTAGTAGTGAAATGAGCACTTGATTATTATATTATTAAATTAAAAATGCGTATTTATAGAAAAAGTAAGTAGTCAAGTCTCATTTCAACTCAAGTCATCATCTCTCTAAAATCCCTAATCCCATTTTTCCTCTGACTTCTCTCTAAGTCTCTACTTCCATACCTCATCAGTTTCTCAAGCGGAGCCCACCATTGGACTCGTGACAGATAATAGAGCAAGTCTACCCGATCAGAATCTCCGTTAGAATAAGTTCATTTTCTGCCCTCTTCCCTTATAGCCATTTTTAGATTTTCGTTTTCTTCTATCTTATGAGGTGGCCTCTGAGTTATCACATAGTGTCTTTGTGAGCTCATTTCCTCAGTGTTTTAGTCTGATCGTTGATCAGATGTTCTTTGGTGCAAATTTGAGTTCTTAAAGATATTAAGCTTTGGGGCTGTTATAGAGAACTTCTAGTACAATTCAGGTAAGGGAAGCTAACCTGAATGCTTGTTTGATTTACAAATTTAAGTCTTGAATAGAGAAGTTAATGATTGTAGTAATTGTACAGTTTGTATCTGGTAAAGTTTCATGCAGGTCTGAAATGTTGAATTGAATATTGCATGTATGAGATAGTTGTATGAAAATTGATGATATGTTGATCTGTTGAATAGATAATTTGTGTTAGGGTAAATCATTCATCGTGTATGTGGCTTGATTTTCACCCAATTTAGTCATCTGAGGCATGCATGGTAACTCTGATATAGTGAATTCTGTTGATTTTTCTGCATAATTCGCCCAAGCGACATCATCTCGCCCAGGCGAGAATGGTTTCGAGTAGCAAGTATGCTCTCTGGACTGTTTTCGCCCAGGCGAGAAATTACTCGCCCAGGCGAGAAAGTAGTTCGCTTAAGCACGGGTACAGTCGACCAGGCGAGGAAGTCCCTGGAGCACGTGTGCTCTCTGGAGTGCTTTCGCCTAGGCGAGAAATCTTTCGCCCAAGCAATGAGGTATTCTCGCCCAGGCGAGAGTATTTTCGCTAAGGCGAAAATAGACCTTGCTCTTTGGACTACTTTCGCCCAAGCGCTAAATTTTCACTCAGGCGAGGGGTATTTTCGCCTGGGCGAAATTGGTCTCGTCCAAGCTAAAAAAAAAAATAAATTTTTTTTGTCAAAGCCTAGGCATAGTGTTTTCAGGAAAGAAAACACCCGTGCCTTGGTTAATTAGGAAGTGCATTGTCTAAGGATCTGATCAATAACGATTGATATCCTGACTCTACTAGTAATAGGAATCAAATAGATGATCATTACTAGGTGGTGAGAGTCGAAGGAGGTCTG
>Ga0099824_1000948_pt1 | contig 38604 bp, 20 predicted proteins | sample SiratrowhiteBW_FD_76837 | JGI IMG/M metagenome (GOLD analysis project Ga0099824, IMG submission 76837) | Root nodule microbial communities of legume samples collected from California, USA - Siratro white BW | ecosystem: Host-associated > Plants > Roots > Nodule | place: USA: California... | reverse complement strand
CCAACTCCAACCACTTCGTCTCCATCCTAATTACAATTTAATAATTTATTAAATCAATTTTAAAGGCTTTTTTTTTTTTTTTTTTTTTTTTAATATTTAGGAAACTATTTATGATGACTTTCAATATTTACATATATAGTTTTTCTACTTTAAGCACCATTTAGGAGAGAAAGTAAACTTCAAGTACTAAATTTGTAGTTTATTCTCCATTAAAAGAACGGATCATAGAAAGATGCAATGCAAGAATGTTGTTATACCAGCCTGGCCTTTATGTCTGGTAGCATCAAGAGCAGGAGTAATTGCTCGAATGAGACTCTCAGAGTCAACCTCAATAGACCTTAGGGCTTGCATATCTCTAGAACGAGGTCGATGATCAATGGAGCCTTCCACACACCTTATCAAGAATTGTTGTCTTCTGAAAACAGGAGAAGAAGCCAATATGCAACTTTTTGCACAGTCCAACAGCAATCGGGAATTCATGCCATCTTTCATTAGCATGAGCAAACAACAATCCCTACTAACACAACACAGGCAAATTCAGAAGTGGTTATAGGCAAAGATGAGTTTAAAAAATGGCCATCTCATAAGAACTAAATTGCCAAGTTAATTTCTTCTTAGTGACACAGAAGCGAGTAACAATAAGCACGCCGATATCATTAATTTCTTCAACTAACTAAATTGAATTCAATTTCTTACCAGCAATGTTTGAGAAACGCATAGTTTGACTGAAGCGAGATACAAGTTTTGAAATTGACGCAGATAAAGAGAGAAACGAGACACAGCGATTCACAAACTTGGGAATACTGGGACTCCCACCGTTCCAGAGAGCTTTCGATGGCTCTGGTTATTCAGACTAGTAAATAATTGGGCCAACCAAATTCGATTACTGGAATTTCTTTTGCGTGCCATAATTTTTTAGAAGATTTTAATTTTTAATTACAGAAATCAATTTTTACATATTTTTAAAAAAATTTAAATTATGTATTTCAGAAGCTATTTTTTATTTAAAAAAGCTTTTAAATTATGAAGTTAGAGAGTTTTCTGGAATACACTATTTAGAAATTATTTTTTAACTTCTGAACTGTATAATTTAAAAATTATCTTTTAGATTATATAGTCTGAAAAGTTTTTTTTTGTAAAAAACACCTATTTTAAAACACTTTATTTTAATTTTTAAAGTTTAGAGTTAGGAGAAGGTCAACCATAAAAAGGAGACAAAGGACAGGGGTGGCAGGAGGTAGGGAGTGATTTGGTCTTTTAATCACCTCATGGTACATGAAAACTATTAAGGTGTAAAAAGAAATGACATTCGATTATGCACAATTTGGTCTTACATAACAGACTAAATTTAGTATTGGGCCAAGTGATTTCTAAATGCAGCCCACCTAATTGCTAAATTTAATATATATATATATATATATATATATATATATATATATATTTCTATAATCTATCATAGTTTACGGATAAAATATTTTTAAAGATGTTATTTTGAAATATTTGATGTCGAAATATTCATGGTAATAAAAAATGAGGGTTTTAGGTGGCTCTATTCTATCCCTTAGTTCTCCATTAGAAATTTACTCTAATATTCTAAAATATTCCATATTAAGTATAAAATAAAATTCAATAGTAGTTTATGTGTAATATTCCTCTTTTAAGTCACCACTATATTGAATGAGTTGATTACACAGAATGATGAAAACAAGGATAATAAATAAACTATACTGCAATAAATCTATAGGATGAGCCCTTTATATATAACAATACACGTAATATATAAATATATATGATTTTAGGTTATTGTAACGAAATTAATATTACAGCTATATTAATACAAAAATAGTTTTTTTAGTTAAGCATGTTTAGTTTATTAAACTTAGAAGACATTTTGTGTAAATTTTTTGAGTAATTTTTGAATGACTTAAACTTTGTTTAGCAAAATAACATGTGAAAGATATTGGTGCATTTTATTTTCTGCAAAAGTATATTTTGAATTGGAATTAGAATAAATTAGGCCATACGTTTTCCTGTGGTCAATAGTTTTATTTACAGTTTTGTTGTATAAATTCTATAAATAAGGAGTGCATCATATTTAATTTACTTGTTTTAGAAACAATTATATTATTAATTTTCAGATCAGTTCGATAATAACCAATAAATTAATTATTTGAAGACAATTTGAGAAAGTTAAAATTTAAGTATAGTGTAAGATGATGTCATAGTGTAAAATAGATATTAAACCAACTATTTAATACAAAATTACCTTACTAATTATGTTAATAATTCTAAATTTTAATTTCTATACACATTAACTTGTACTAATTATGAGTTGAGTGTTAAAGTATCCTTAGAAGTGGAAGTTCAAACTTAAAAAGAAGAATTTTAACCGTGGAAGCCATCCCAGTTCAATCATCTTGTTTGGGTACCAATACAGGAACATAAACAAGTAGATTTTTTATTTTTATTTTTATCAGGAAGGAAACTAAAGAATTTAACAAGAGGGAAAAAAATAGAAAATAATTAGGTCCTAATCCCCAAATGACAAAGAACTTATATAATTAGGAAGAAATTTATATGGAGTGGTTCAGTGGCGTGATAACAAAATGATAATTTAAACCTATTTATAAAATAATAAGAAATAAACAAAATTATTATAAAACTATACTTTTTTAAAATAGATTTCTCATTTCACATAAATATGTGTAGTATTTTAAATAAAACTGATCCCGCATCTCAAAAAGTACGTGCTGTTAGTTGTTAGTTTCTTTTTGGAAGGAAAACGAATAACTAAACTAAATAAATCCAAGGGTTTAACGCGGTTAAAACTTAGAACACAATATCTGCGCGCGTGTTCATGGTCCAATATAAAGCCAATTTCTGATTCTCTTTTGAAAGTTCAAACGAACGTGGGACCGTGTCTTTCTACCGTTACCCCATTTTCCCTTAATTAATGTGTAGAGTGGGTTAGTGTGTTCGCCCAAATTCTCTATATAAAGTACTCTTGAGATTTTGGAAGCAAAGTCTTCGTTGTTGTGACCCTGATTATGGTGATCAATACGTCACCAAATCTCAGTCTACAAAAAATATTGAAACTCAATGAATGCTTCTTTGCTTCCTCCACACCCATCCCTTTCTTTTGGCTGTTCCTCATTGATGCCATTTACCAAACTGACCTACCAAGCCAAGTTATCAAAAACATGATTCTTCTGTTTAATGCGTGCCATGAATGCCACCTTGCTTGCATGCCACCCTTCTCATTCCGCCTTACGCTTCTAACTCTCTGTTCGGTCTCGTATAACTGTCCACTCCACCACTGCGACCGTTAAAGCCATACCCACAATCTTAAATTTTATTTTTTATTTTTATTTCATGGTTTAATGTCTTCTCTTAAGAACTCATCACAACATGAAGCTGAAGTCATGCCAGTTTCTGAAGCTATTAGGAGGGCTAAGAACTTAAGGTTGTTCGAGCCGTCTTTGGGTGTTCTTGGGTTTGTTGTTGTTACTGTCTTTGTGATCTGTTGCTTCTTCTATTCGGATTATAGATACTCTGCTTCAAGATTTGGATTCTTGGACCAACCGCAGAGGTTTGCTTGGTTGCGGATAAACGGGTCTTCTGGGCAACGCAGAGTTGAGTTTCTTGGAGGTAAGGGTGGTGGGTGTGATTTGTTTGACGGGGAATGGGTTTGGGATGAGAGCTACCCTTTGTATCAATCAAAAGATTGCAGCTTTCTGGACGAAGGTTTTCGATGTTCGGAGAATGGAAGACGTGATTTGTATTACACAAAGTGGAGGTGGCAGCCCAAAGGTTGCAACTTGCCAAGGTAGGTGTTCGATGTTTGTTTTCCACTGGTTTCGTTCTGTTACTTCTCAAGTTCGTTATGTTTCTCGTGTCTTTCTTCAGTAATATTCGTTGGATGAAGATGATAAATTGAAAGGCTGGTTTAATAATTTCTTAAAGGAACAAAACCATCGAGTATTACTATGTTCATGCTTTAAGTATTTGGAAAATTGGAATGATAAGAGATAAAGAGACTCGTGGTTTGTGGCTTTGAATGAATGTCTTTAACCATCTAACCGGCATCTTGTCAGAAGGACAGTGACCCAACATTTGGGTGGCAATTTGCTATACGTTTCGTTGTCTCATTATCAATCCTTTGTAACTTTCAGCTATTGGGACATGTGAAAATGACAAAATTTTGTGTGCAGTTTCCACGAGTCTTTCATGGATGTCTATATTGATATGCATGATGAAGTGTTCGATTCCTTCTGTATTATTGTCTCTCTCTTTTTGTTTGAAATTCCACATCATTCTCACTTTTCAACAAATTTTTGCTCTGTCTTTTCCTACATAACCCTCGTTTTCTTTGTTAGTTTTGATAGTTTGTGCAAGTCTTGAACTATTTTCCTTACATGCCCTTTTATTTACGGAAAGTGTAAAAACACCTTTATATTACAAAAGTCAATAAGCTATGATTGGATGACAACATAGCACTGTTAATTCATTATATTACAAAAATATTTATATCCATAATTTTATCATATACGACAATATATGATTGGATGACTTTTACACTATCAATCCATCCTTGTTAAATTCTTTTTCTTAGTGATATATGTGAGTAATGTTGTTAATTTTAACAATTTTAGTTACGTAATTTGGTTGGTGAATCTTTGGAGTTGTTGGTACTAATGAATCATTAATCACATGGATGAGAATAAATGACCATGTATTAATTATTTGCATTATTGTTTTTCCTTGATTAGATGCAAAAATAGATCAAATAAAAGTTACACAGTCAGTTTCTTTCTCACCAATAAAACAGATTCAATGCAACATTGATGTTGGAGAAACTGCGAAACAAACGAATAGTGTTTGCGGGGGACTCAATTGGGAGAAACCAATGGGAATCACTCTTATGCTTGCTCTCTACTGGAGTATCTAACAAGGAATCAATCTATGAAGTGAATGGCAGCCCAATTACAAAGCACAAAGGGTTCTTGGTGTTCAAATTCAAGGATTTTAACTGTACAGTGGAATACTATAGAGCTCCATTTCTTGTATTGCAGAGCCGGCCTCCTAAAGGAGCTCCTCAAAATATTAGGACAACTCTCAAACTGGATACAATGGATTGGAACTCTGAGAAGTGGAGAGATGCAGATATCCTGGTTCTTAACACAGGGCACTGGTGGAATTATGAGAAAACAATAAGAGGGTATTTCAATCCTTTCCATATTTTAATTGATTATAACATTTATGACATTTATCTGTAATTTTTTGGCCAAGCAAAAGGGTTGAAGGAGTTTTCTATTTTGGTTTAGGGGTTGTTATTTTCAAGAAGGCATGGATGTTAAGCTGGAAATGCAGGTTGAAGATGCATACAAACAGTCCATTCAGACAGTAATGAACTGGATACAAGATACACTAAATCCTAGCAAGACACAAATTTTCTTTCGTACTTTAGCCCCAGTGCACTTCAGGTTTGTTTGACGGCTCAAATGATGAGTTTCCAGCACTTCTCACATACTTTTGGGAACTAAATTGGTGTGATATGTTTCAGAGGAGGAGATTGGAAAAACGGTGGAAACTGTCATTTGGAAACACTTCCGGAGCTTGGCTCTTCACTGGTGCCTGATGACAACTGGTTACAATTCAAAATAGGCAATGCTGTCTTATCTGCAAACAGAAATATTTCTGAAACTAAGAAGTTGATGGTGTTGAATGTAACTGAAATGACTGCTCACAGAAAAGATGGGCACTCATCGGTCTATTATCTTGGTCGTACTGTTGGCCCTGTGGTGCCTCATCGCCGCCAAGATTGCAGCCATTGGTGTCTGCCTGGTGTACCTGACACTTGGAATGAGCTGCTTTATGCACTGTTGCTTAAACGTGAACCTGCTCACAGAGGGAACCTGTGGCATTCATGACACTGAGAACTAGATGAGGGATGGAACAACTGTAATTATCAAATTCTTTTGTAAGGTAATACGAACACAGTTTTGATACAAATGAAATATTATTTAAGGAAAATGCCAACTGCAATTTTGTTCCTGTTAATTTCCAAACAGTTATTTCTTATGAAATATCAAATATGTAACATTCACTTTTAATTGACACGCTCTATTTGAAACTATTAAATTTCAATCAATTATACTCACTTTTTTTTTATTTTACAAAATATACTTTTAATATTATTATTGTTACTATTATTATTAAATTTTAAATAAATAAAGATATGTTTGGCTTTGAAATTAATAAGAATAAATTAATCAAATGAAAAATAATATAATTTATGAAGAACTAACATAGACAAACTTGCCAGCAGCTCCAACTAGATTACTTAGACAGAGAATTAAGTAGTTTATAAGTTAATTAATTAATTCGACTAAAGATAACTTATTGATAATAATTGATTAAGAAGTCATTTTATATTTTGAAGAAAGTTGTTAGCTTAAAAATTTTGGTTATAAGGTAATAGAAATAGAGCATGGGGTTTGCATAGGTTGGTCCAAGATACTTTGCCTCGTGGTTGAAGAAAACTTGCGACAGTAATATTTGAAAACAAAAAAAAAAACTGAGGATTTTAAAATTAGATGAAATAAAAAACAGACGAAATATTTAAAGAAAATAAAATTAAACTTAAATTTTTTTAATTAATTTATATAAAAATTATATAAATATATTTAGCAATACTTATTACTAAATTAACACAATTTAGTTGTTGCGAAACATTCACGATTGTAAAAATTTTCAGAATTATTATCATTGGATTTAGATTTCAACAATTTACCAATAATTTGATCAAAATAAATAAAATCCACGACTAACATATATGCATTCATTGATACGAGTAGTAGCTTAAAATTAAAGCTGAAAAAATAAAAAGAAAAGGAAAAAGTGTGGAATAGTAGAGAGAAAAATCTGAGGCGCGGTGCCGGTGAAGAGAGCGTAGAAGGTAGCGAGTGAAGCATCTTCAGCTCCAATGGCGGATACCTCGAGTCGATCCAGAGACCTCGACAAGCTCCTTCTCCGACCTGGCAATCTTGTCGGTCCGAGGTTCGAACCCGGCGCCGAGGTACTATTGTTGTTACTGTTCCTATTCCAATTCCTATTCAAATTACTACTCTCTCTTTCTATAGGGTTTCGTTTTTGTTCCCTTATATTTTCTCTGTTGCAGTTGCGAGATGACCTTCAGGCCTTCGCCAAAGTGTTGGTGGTTGGGGCAGGAGGTTTGGGTTGCGAATTGTTGAAGGATTTAGCCCTCACTGGTTTCCGAAACCTTGAGGTCATTGATATGGATCGCATAGAGGTTACTAATCTCAACCGCCAATTCTTGTTCAGGTTAACTTCACGCGTTTCTTGTGAATCCTCATCTTTTACTTGTCTAATAATCTCGTTAGTTTTGGCTTGGTATTTCATTTCTGCAGTTTCTTTTGTTCACTTGCTTTGCTTGTAGACTTGAAGATGTTGGCAAACCCAAAGCCGAGGTAGCTGCCAAGCGGGTCATGGAGAGAATCAGTGGCGTGCAAATTGTGCCGCATTTTTGCAGGATTGAGGACAAGGAAATTGAATTTTACAACGATTTTAGCATTATTGCCCTTGGTCTTGATTCCGTTGAGGCACGCAGCTATATCAATACTGTTGCCTGTAGTTTTCTAGGTGTGTTTTGTTTCCTATGCCTTTCACTTAAACTGCTTGTGATTTGCCTTTTGAATTATGGTCGCAGTCGTGGCTTTGTAGTTTTCCTTAATATTACTGGAAATTATGGACAAATAGCCACAATTGTGGTTGCATTGTGGTGACAGACACCCAATAAACCTTGATGTTGTGGCAAAAACTGTGGTCATGGACCATCTTTTAAAACTTTGGTTTTATATATTCTCCTTGTTTTATTATTGAATTGTTTTCAAGCATTGGTTTTTGTTTTGGCGCTCTGACCTCAAGTATAAGGTATTCAGCAGTATGCTTATGCTAATATTCAGTTTCTTTTCTTTTTGCTGGTAATGGTAGAGTATGACTCTGATGATAATCCACGAGAAGAGACTATCAAACCTATGGTGGATGGTGGGACTGAAGGTTTCAAGGGCCATGCCAGGGTTATCCTGCCAGGGATCACTCCTTGCTTCGAGTGTACAATCTGGCTTTTTCCACCTCAAGTAAAGTTTCCTTTGTGCACCCTGGCTGAAACCCCTAGGACTGCTGCCCACTGTATTGAATATGCTCACTTGATTAAGTGGAATGAGGTAAATCATTGTTTATTCTTTCAGTTATTTTGCAATGTCGATTATTTCATCCAGAATTTAATGTATAGGTTCATGGCGGAGTGGCTTTTGATCCAGATAATCCTGAGCATATGAAATGGGTTTATGATGAGGTAACCACTATTTCATAGTGAGTTTCTTGACAGATTAATGTGCATTTTGGCCCCTCAATGAGTTAGAAGTTTAATTATTTATGTTTTACAGGCCGTCAAGAGGGCTGAGCTTTTTGGCATTCCTGGAGTTACTTATTCTCTTACACAGGTATGTAGATGATTAAGTTTGATAATTAATCCATAGCAAATTCTGAGTTTTTGTGTGGTGTGTATAGTTTTGTACTTTGGGTTTCTCTAAAATTCCTTTTAATTGGTTGATGTTTATCTTGTTTATTGTGTTTTCCCTGGTGATAGTCAGCCATATTCTCCATTTATCCATTTTTCACTAAGAATTAATTGTTTTAATAGGGTGTTGTGAAGAACATCATTCCAGCTATTGCTTCAACAAATGCTATTATATCAGCTGCATGTGCACTAGAAACATTAAAGATTGCAACAGAGTGCAGCAAAACTTTGTCAAACTATTTGACGTATGACTGTTTTCTTATCAATATTTGTCTTCTGGCCGTAAATATTATTGATTGGTTAATACCTCTGTAGGTATAATGGATCAGAAGGCCTCCATACCGAAGTGGCAGAATTTGAAAGGGACAAGGACTGTCTTGTGTGTGGTCCTGGTATACGTATTGAACTGGATACCTCAATCACATTGCAAAAGGTTATTTTTCAATTATCAACTCCTCAAGTTCTTTGATACATATATATCTGAGTCATGATACGTTTACATCATGTGTAAGTCTTTAGATTTATACCAAATTCCTACCATTAATTTTAGTTAGTCAGGGGAAAGAATTTTAGGGAAATACAGATATGAAAGAGAGTAGCACGTGACTTACACCTGGTGTAAACAGATCCTAACCACCCTATATATATATCATATCAGAATGACTCTTGTGAAAACATTTGCTTATATGAGAATGGTTACAACTACCAACAATCATCATTTTAAAAAATGAACGGTCAACGTTAAAATACTTAGGAAAATACAAAAAGATGCAATATGAAAGAGAATAACTGACTTAAGACTTACACCTGGTGTATCCTGATCCTAACCCTATATATAAGATAATGAATTCAGGTTAAATTTCCATTTATTCATCATATCTCTAAAAGATTCATGATAAAATCATATCAAATCTGTGAAAGATCTTCAACTATTATTATTGCACCACTACCACCATGATCGTTGCTACCACTACCATCATGACATCATCCTTGTTTCCACTACGACAATGATGGAAGTGACAACGGTCATGGTTTTGGCTGTAACAACGGTCATCTTAGTAGTGGTGATGACAGTGATGGTGGAATGGGGTAATGTTAATGGTCATGAATCTATACAGATTTGATGGCTGCAAGATATTTGAATTTGTATTTTAAGTATTTTAATCTTCACCGTCTATTATGTTTAATCTTAATCTGATGGTTGTAATTAGTTCTTCTCACTAGAGCCCATCCTTGTGTCTGTGGGTGTATATATATCTATGCAGAAAATGTCAATTCCTTCTGTTTTAGTTGCTACCTCTTCACAATTTAAAACCAAATCTAGAATGCTTCATTATTAGTTTATTTCAACCCCTGTTTCCATCTTCCTTTCCCTCCATCTTTTTTCTTATTGATGGCTGTACAAGAAATTGTTAGAAAGTTGAATAGGTAGTAGGATTTTGGAAGCATTTGGAAAGTCCTTTCTTTTACTGGCAAGACTGGCCTTTTTTATTTCTTAAAATACTCTTTCAATATGAAAGGAAATAATGTTTTTTGCGATCTATTAAATGTTTTTCCTCTTGACTCGAAATCAGTGAAATTAGTACCCTAAAAATCTAGGGTACTCATGATATATATGTATTTTTCAACAACTGAACTGCCTAGTTATTTCTGTTTTTAAGCAACTCATATCTTAATGCAACTTTAGCACATTCCTTTCTGATGCGTTTTCTAATCAAATTGTGGTTAACAGTTCATGGATCTTTTGGAAGCCCATCCTAAGTTGAGGTTATCAAAAGCTAGTGTCACACATCGAGGAAAGAATCTATACATGCAAGCCCCCCCTGTATTGGAAGAAATGACTCGATCCAACCTGAGTCTATCTCTTTTTAACCTCATGGGTAAACTGCCCAAGGATGTCATCCATGTGAATGGTATGACAATCAAGAACGACCAAAAGTTCTCTTGTTTAAGAAAATTACGTGTTGTTTTCAAGGGAGTCGATGGGGTTACAGATATGGATACAGCTGGAGGAGCATAACTTGCGCCATCTTAACATGTGTTGCTGCTTGAAGTTTTTAGGCTTTATTAGCATAATTAATGTTATATATCTCAGCTTGTTCCAATATTGATCAGGTAAGGTTTTACAGTTTCTACCCTGTCAAAGTTTTTCATAGACAAGCCAGTCAATAACACTTGATGCATTGGATTGGTTGCCCCACAGGGTGACGAATTTTGGCAATTCCATTTTATCTTATGCTCAGTTAGACTATATATGATGAAATTGAGTTGCTTTAATGTTTCCAAGTGCCCGAATTCCATCTCTGAAATCTTGAAGTTGGTCTTAAAATATTACGATGGAGATGAACTGTAGATTTATTTTGTGGTAGATTTTGGCAACGAATGGTTGAGAATTTTGAAGATCCTGGTATCTAGTTGCTATTAATATTCACTAAAGTGAAGTGAAGGCGCCAATTTTGGATTGAATTCAGAATGGATCAACTTACAGACGGGAGAAATGTGCTAAATGGAAACCGTTTAACTATTAGCTTTGTACATTCGGGGGAATATCTCCCTGGAAGGCTACAATTCAGGATATATCCACAGATCTCTTATTTGTTTCGTGTTTGAAAATATTCATTACGGTGCCATACATTACAACTAACAGGAAAGGTGGCAACTTACGTTGTTCGAGTCTTTGAGAAGTATTGATGATTTATCGTTCTTTGGAGTGTTGCGAATTGCGAAGATCAGTCTTACCTATACAAAGTTTGGTTAATTGTTTTTCAGTGGCTAATGATTACATGTCAATTGTTTTAGTGTCAGATTATTTAGCTAGAAATTCAAGTACCTGGTTGTGATTGCAGCTTCCGTGCAAGACACTGAAGTCAACAGTCGAATATATAATTTGTGAAGAACAGTGCAAGCTACACTTTATTATATCATTGGATAAAATTTATTGAATATCACAAAACCACGAGTGAAACTTATTAAATAAGATGATAGATCCACAAAATTTTGTGATTTACAATAAATTTCAGTAGTTGAAATGTATTCAAGCAGTGTGTTTGAAACTGCATTATTAGCATTTCTCAATTTATGAATATTAACACGGAGTATAGTATTATATATAATTTTATAGTGCCTGTATAAATGTATAAAAAACGAGTATTGCATAAAAGATTTATTGTTGTCAGTGTTTGGTAAGAATAGGACCGAGAAGGATAGAGGTCATACATAACATAACTCAAGTGTATATAATAAGTCTATCAAAGGTATTACGTATTACATTGAAAAAGATGTATATATACTTAAGTTGAGTTGAGTTGGTAGTCTGACACCGTACAAAATAAAATATAAGTATTTGATACTAAAATAAATTATTATTTTATTGGTATATGATATTTTATTAAATAAAATTAAATAGATATAATTTATTAACATTAATATTAAAGTATAATTTTTCTTATATATATATACTTGTAATTTTTTGTTTTTTGAGATAGATTGAATGATTAATATGAAACTATCACAAATCGATGAAACTTGACTATATTTGATTTACTCGTAAAAGAACAAGAAAAGTTTAAGTTTAAAATAAATAAATTTATTTTTTCAAACTTATTTTCATTCATATTAGAGTGAATCACTTTTTATAATCTTAACTTTTTATCACATGTTCATTATTAAAAGAAATCTACTATATATCTAAAATAATATATAACTAGAATTTTTTTAATTTTGTATATACATTTCATATTTTTATTAAAAAATTGCACGCATAATTACTATAATATGATATACATATAATTTTATTTAAGTAAATATATAAAATTAATATAAATATTAAATTTTAACTCATTCAAATATGATAATATATAAAATTTGGATAAACAGACATTGTTCCGCTGATTCAGCTGGTTACAATAAACTGAAAATTTAATACTTAATTATATTTAAATGTGTAACACCAATAAACTAATATTCAACATAAATCATATATAACACATTTTAATTAAAATAAAATAAAAATTTACTTGTCTGTGAAATTGACATAAATATTGTCTCAATTTTATTACATAATTATAAAAAAAAATGTAAACGTCTACCATGTATTGGTGGGTTGTGGATGGTATTGATGTTGTGTGGAGTTTAAGGTAAAACACTCTTATATATGCCTCAACTATATTTTAGGTGTTTATTTTTATTTTTAAAAAGATCAATTTTCTGTAGCATTAACAGCGACCATAAGATTTAGGTCATGGAGATCTGACGACCCTTCACAACTTGTGACCCTTGGAAGAACTGAAGAGAAGGAGATTGAATTTGCTCTCTTAATAATTCAACCAACACAGTGGTGAAGTTTATGTCCTGCAACTTGTCTATGCTTACGCAATCAACTATAAAACAACAAATCCTATTTCAGACAATTTCTGTAAGGAAAACATGTTCCTGTAGAAAACGCAACTCTTAGGTATGAATCTAATCCTAAGGTCAAGATTGAATACCTTATTATTAATCATGTCTCATCCCAAGACTTATTTCAATCGTATGCACTCACTGTTAATAATTTATTTAATGTATTTATTTCTATGACAATATTGATAAATATAAACTAAGGTTAGTCACTAAACACAATACTTTTCCACTCCTTGTCAACATCAACATCAATTCGTATTCTTATGTGCACAACAACACATCCATATTGGTCTTTGCAACTTCATGTTAAACATGCATTTCTTAATAGTGATTTAGAGGAAAAGGTATAACCACCTACATTTAATCACAATGTAGTTTAGAAGAGAAGTTTGCAAGTTCAAGAAATTGTCGGAAAAACTAAAACAATCATGGAGGACTTGATGTGGGAGATTCTGCTCAACAATGAAGAATTTTGAATATAAGTAAAGTAATTCAGAGCACACTTTCTCTATAAAATACAAAGAAGGGAATATATTTCATGGTATGATTTAAACTAAAAACAATTATTGCAAAAGCATTGAAAGAATTTTTAATTACTCAATTTGAAATTAAAGACTTTAGAAAACTTAAATGTTCTTGAAGATTGAGATGAGAAGCTAAAAAAAAAGGATTATTTTCTCACAACAACAAGAATATGTATTGAACTTTTTAATTGAAATTGATATTTCGATCCTAGTGTGTTACTGTATATTTTTTATTACCTTCATTCTTGCTATTAATTATATATATGTTAATATAATATTTTTTTTTTACCTTCATTCTTTTCTAAGATGTACAATTTTGTTATGATATCACAATTTTTCATTGAATAGTTGTGTTGTTCACTTGTTTTAACTTTTCTATTAGAAGTTTATTTTGTTTTTATTTTTTTCTTATCGGAAATGAATGAATATATCAAACACTTTCTATTTATAGTTTTTTATATCTTCATCTGATTAAAATCTTGTTACGACTCTTGTGTTATCTATTTTTTTTTATTCTAGCAATTATTATCAATGGAGTAGGTGAATTATTACTATTCTTGATACAAAGAATAAGGTTGGGTTTATTGACAAGAATGCACTACACCCACCTAAATCGGATACTACATACTCTGTGTAACATTATAATAACATAATGGTATCATGGTTGAAAATTCGATTTTTTTTCTTTATTTGTTAAAGTATATTTTGGATGGATAAAACAAATGAAACTGAGAACAATCTTAAATCTTACAACTGTTAAGATAATATTCATAATTGATTGATATATAATACACTTATCTAGTTGTTAAAAAAATTATAAAGCTCGTGTTTAATCTATTTTACCTTTTTATTTATTTTTCTTAAATTAAGATAAGTTAGGAAAAACATCATTATTACAAAAGATTTTGAAAAATAACTATTTTAATGAAGAGGAAAAAAAAATGAAAGGAACCAGTTTTAATCTAATATATGACATTGAATATTTTTATTTGACTTCCATTTAATTCACTTCCCCATATCATAATAGTTAAGCCCAAGTCTATATGCTAGGATTTCATTTTTAGAAAAAGTGATACTTGTAATCATGATTTTGTATTTAAGTTAGATAATTATTTTTAATAATTAATTAAAGGACTTAAATGTCGAAGTATTTATGTTAATAAATTCTGACAAAATTGTTTATTGATTTACTACCGAGACACGCACTCTTATCTATACCATTTATTGTTGCTTAGAATCATAGATAGTCATTAAATTGTTTTCAAGCCATATGTATTTATACAGTTTCTTTATTAATTAAACAATAATTTAAAAATTTGTATTTTAGTATTTTTCTTTTAATCATCAAAATACTTTTTATTATAATTAAAATAATTTTATATAAAATAAGTTAGCTTTACTCATTTTTTTTATTTTTATCTATACTTTATACATAAAAATTAAAATAATTTTTTTAATCAAAATAATTTTTATTTAAATAAAAAAAATTGTCACAAAAGAGTTCTCATGTCATTAATACGATTATGAAAATGTTAAAACTATTTAGTGATTAACTTGTTAGAAATAAAAACACTACTTATTAAAAATAGGTAATTATTTTAATAAATTTTTATTATAACTTGGTTATTTTTTAATTTTTAGCTTTTAATTATTTAAAAAAGAAAACTCACAAGGAAGCGATCGTGATTATTGGATGAAAAAAGTTGGTACATACGGGAGCTTAATTCAAAGCTTAAAATAATAAAAAGCCTGTTTAACAAAGTTATAGAGGCCAATAAATTTAATTTAACTCAAATACAATAACGCAACTATAATTACTATTGTTTTGATTTGTCAATCATACAAAATTTCTACGAAGAAAAAGTAGAGAAACACTATAGCTGTTGTGTAAACAACACTCACATGCACCAAATAATAATGCTTCTTCTTCCACATAACTAGGAACCACATTTTATTTGGTAAAGGGTATTAGTTGGCAAAAAATGAGATTGAATATCCAGCAAAAATAAAGAAAATAATTCATGACAAAAGTATCTGTTAATATAGAACACAGTTACCCTAATGAACTGGATAAATTATAACTGTAAAATAGGATAACTTGTGCGAGATTATTTTTTACCAAGTTAAACTGGGTTAACTAAGTTAATCATGTAACTTATGAAATAAGTTTATTAAACCTTAAATTAAATCTTAATAAAAATAATTAGTGAAAATCATCGTTGATAATTGTGAGCTCAGATAAATAATTGTGGTTCTTATAAATAGGAGATTTTGGTTCATGTCCTTATTGATTTAATCATCGAAATACTCAACCGAATTCAAAAAATGTTTGATTAAAAAGTATTTTCAACCTACAAAAAATAATTCGACATAGTTAAAGTCGATCCCACGACTCTATATACTAACCTACTACTTCAATCCAAAACATTTCAAACGATAACAATGATGAACTTTAATTCTTGAATTTTTAAAAGGAAAAGGTGATTTGAAGAGAGTTAAATTGAGGTAGGGTGAAGTGCAACTGTCTGAGCAAATTGACCTGCGAGTGTGACCTTTATATAATTGAATAATCATAGGAGCAATTATCCTCCTTGTTAAGAAGAAAAAGGTAACAAACACAGTTTTGGTGGTATCTGGGTGGAATTGCAAGTTGTGAAAGTTGAAGATCCAGTGACAGTAACATGCAGATCTGTCTCGGTGGTTTAATCTTGACCAAGAGCAACCGCCACAAAGATAGAAAACGGATAAGAACCCCTTTGGGGCAAAAATTGATTGTTTACTGAGCCATGAATTGATGAGCCATAACTGTTTTTTTTTAGGATATGATATGATATGAGGTTATGTTTGGGGTGATGAATCTGCATGTCATGGATTGAATATCTGGACAACAGTTGTTTCCTTTATGGATAATATCACAACAAACACACTTCCATCATTCTAGTGGGCTGCTTTGTGGGCCTCAGACAGATTGGCCAACTGTGCCCTTGGCCCACCAACCCACATGCCCATCCCTTCCATCCCTTACCCTTTCCCACCTCTCCCTATTAAACCCTCCCACTTTTGGGGCAACACAATATAACAAACATAACACACTCACTCTCATGGAGGTTGCTGTGGAACTAGAAGATGACCTCTTTTTTGCTGACTTAAGCAAGCAAATTTCTCTCCTAATTATGGATGAAGATGAAGACCCTCTTGCTTCTTCTCCTCAAGAAAACCATTTTCAGGTTTTTCCCACTTCTAGTCTTGGATAATTTTATTCATACACACTTTTAAATAAAGAAAAGTAAATATATTGAAAGATACTAACTTCCCTTATACTTAGTTTATTGAGAGAAAAAAACTCATTTTTTTCTTATTTCAGACCTTTTCTGGATCATTCTATCCTCCTCCAGAGTCTGGTATCTTCTATGAGCATGCTTTGAGAAGACAAAGCAAAGGGACAGGGGTGTTTATCCCTCAATCCACACAGCCTAGAAGGAAGCACAGGAAAGGAAGATCAAGCTCAAACTCAAAACATCAAAAGCAGTCTCCAGATACTTCAAGTTCCTGTAAAAAAAGTACTTTCAATACCAAAAACGGTTGAGGATATATATGTATATGTCTTCCCACAAAAGTACTTTGCCAAGTTTAATCACTTCTATATGGGTCTAATTCTTTAGTCTCTAGGCAATAATTCCATGGTTACTTAGTTTGAAGAGACCATGTACAGGAGTAGAACAATTGTATATACAGTGGAGATTAGAGAATATTGGTTATGAATTAGTTTTTGGGGTGTTAGTTAGAGTTTAAATTCAAAAGCTTAAATTATGTACAAGAGAATGTCATATATATTTGCTAGTCTTTATATCAAGGTTCACCGTGTGCACAAGCATGATTTCTTGTTATAATGTTATCTAGTTTGATGAATTTATCCTTGTTTATTTTACCATTTCTTTCTGAATCTTCATTTTGTTTGCTGTGTGTGTGACTCACTATTTGTTATATAGAACTAAAGTGTGTTTGCTAACATGGAAATAATTCCAAAAACATAAAACCAAACCATAATGCTATCTTTTTAGCAAAAGTTCAATAAAATGATTTTTTCAAAGGTTTTCAAACCACCTATATCAGGAAGGCAACTGCCGCAATATATATATATATATATATATATATATAGTAATTTTTATTACATATTATATTTTCAATAAATTTTAAAATAATTCTTATTTTGTATATTAAATTTTATAAAAAAATAAAGATGGTATATTAATATGAATTTATTTATATTTTAATAAATTTTCAAGAAAGAGTAGTATTAACATTTTTAATTTGTACAATTTGATTTGAGATTATTTCGGAATAAAGGGTTGGGTAGTACTTTCAATTAAAAAAAAATGTTTATCGTCTCATCTAAATATTCATGAACGGTGGAGATTTCACCCAAATGTTCATGACAGGTGAAGATTCTACCTAAATTACATGTTTATGGGATAATTAAATAATTAAAAGATTCTACCTAAATTACATGTTTATGGGATAATTAAATAATTAAAATGTGTTATAATTTTTTCTCATTTAGGTAATTAAGTTTAAAAATTTCAATATAATAGATGATATGAGAATGACCTTCTAAACATTTGAAAAAGAAAATGTGAATGATGAGATTTGAAAAAGAAAATGTGAATGATGAGATTGTGATTGAAGTTATTGAGACTTATGATATTTTATACTATAAAAAAAATAATTGTTAAATAAATATTAATAGTTACATGTCTTTATTTCATGTCTCTTTTTTTATCTTTTAAATATTTTTTTTTTTCCACACCAACATAAAGTAAAATTAATAATATTAATATTATCATACATTTTATCTAAATTTTTTTTTTGTTTTTTTAGTTCTTATTTGAATAATTTCTTTTAATATTTTTAATCCTTCATTAGAACTTGTAAATCAAGAAGTTCGATATATTTTGTAGTACAAATCAAATCGTATCAAATATAACTCGAGTTTTTTTAATATCCTATATTAACTGTATACCAATTTTAAAATATATAATTACTATCTTTTAATTCCCCATATGTGAAGATAAAGAAAAAAAAAATATACAAATATTTCTTCGAAGCTATAAATTGAGATGTATATCATGAATTTTATCCATGAATGTTAAGTCAATATTAACTTTTTGTATAACTTGTATGTCATATACAACGAATTATCCATTTTCTTATTTCTGATAATTTCTTAAGAGAACATGCTTATGTTGGAAACGTAAACATATATGATGAAAATTGTTGATTAAAAGTTATTACTATAAAAACCTAATATTAACAAGAATTAGAAAGTATCATGGTACAATCAAATATATCTTGTTTAAATTCAAGATTAGACATGACCAGTTAAAAATTGTCAGAAATACTGAACAATGTACATATTATTAAGTATTTAAGTGTTAGTTAAAATCTCACATTAAGTAAAAAAGAGTAAATTGAGTAATATATAAATAGAGAAGACCCACAAACATTGCAGAATTTTGATTGGATGTGACATTGTATATGAGTCTGACTAAAATGTAACATACATTATTTATGTGAGTCATACTAAGATTTCACCATTATAAAATATCTTTCATATTTTTTTCTCTAGTGTTTCAACAAGTAATATAAAGATCGATAAATTACAACAATAATTAATTCAGTTAATATAGAGTTTAAACTCAATTAATAAAATTTTTAAATTTGCATTCAGATATATTATGATAATTTACTTATTTATTATTTGTATCCAAACATCTTATAATATTATTTAGTTATATTATAAATGAATTATTATTATCGTTTGGTAAGAATCTAATTATCTTTTTCTTTTCATGTGATATAAATTGTAATTATTTTAAAAAGATAACTATTTTATCATAAACATAAATCTTATTTTACTATTTTAAAACGAGCGACTCTTAATGTCTATAAAATAATATTATATTTGAACTCTTACTCGTGCAAATACTTATTATTATATTTTTTATTTTATATTTTTTTATTAAATTGAATATTAAAATATTTTTTTCAGATAAATTTTCATCCTCTCTTCTCCCGTTTCTCATCCACATAAAATTCTTTCAACCTGTAAAGCTCACAAAATTTCACCTCATCAAGTAAGTCTTAACAAAAATTAATTTTTGAACAAAAATATAATTGTTTTTTTATTAAAACCTATATGTAATATGAAATAAATAAAAGTATCTAAAAAAAGTTAAAATATAAATTTTATATATTATTAAATATCGACATAAATATAATCCGTGCCAGATGGTCAATTCATTTTTTAAATTATTAATTTTTTTTAACTATTAACAATAACTCAATCAAAGCCTAACTGAAAAGAATATATGACTGTAATTTCAATTTAGACACTTTCTTAAATAATGATTAATTAAAGTTATAACATTTCATTTATAATTTTTTAAAATTGGCATTTATAAAAAAATAATTTTCATATACTAATTATATATTTTTAGAACACTAACATTAAATTAATAAGTAAGTTAAACTTTTAATTTTTTAAATTAAATATTATAAAATATATTAAGCAAAATTTATGAAAATTGTTAAAAAATAGGTAAGAATTAGTCATTTGAAATAAAATGAAATATAATGAAAGTTTATTAAATTGCTAATAGCTTGATGTACTATCAATGAAAGATACAATTTTACTTTCAAAGACTCTCTAGTCCAGATGTTATGGTCCAAGATGATATATGATATATTTTGACCCTTTAAAGTAATATGCATGAGTCAAATAAAAAGGTGAAGACATAAATTAAGTATTAGAAGTACTTGTACACACAATCAAAGTTCATCTATTACTGCACCTCTAACTCAAGTGAGTGTCAAAATGTTGACACACTCACCCAACTTGAAGTTTCATCCTGATATATACAGGGAAAAACCATTATATCACATACCTGTCAAATATTATTATAACACATGCTTCTAAACTTTGGTCCTGATATATATCCCACATGCTTCTAAACTTTGGTCTTGATATCTATCACACATGCTTCTAAACTCCACCGCAAGTCTAGTCCATAGCAGTGTCTGCAAATGACACGTTGGTATGTCCTCCTTTTACGTGGCATGCCATCACACCATCGCTTGCCACCTATTATTTTCTCAGGGCATTACTCACCCTGCAAAATACACGCTCCCATCATCACAACAAGAAGTGAATTCAATCTACCTAACTCAAAGCATCTATATAATATGTTACAATAAACACTTCCTCCTATCATACACATATACTTTAACCACCCAAAAGTTTCCTTCACAAACTCTTTCTAATTCACAAAAAATGGCCAGCAAAATGGAGTCCAAGTTCCCACCTCAGAGCCAGAAGACTCAGCCAGGAAAAGAACATGCAATGGATCCACTCCCACAATCCATACACACAAACTACAAGCCCGCCAATAAACTTCAGGTATAGCCACCATAATTTACCGAACACATTATGTTTCAGTTTCTCAGCATGTTGTGTTAGTGTAAGTCTTTTTTGCTCAGAAGTTAGAGGAATGTTTAGTTTATTGGTGTGGACATATATAGGGAAAGGTGGCGTTGGTGACAGGAGGTGACTCAGGAATTGGCAGAGCGGTCTGCCTGTGTTTCGCGAAAGAGGGTGCAACTGTGGCTTTCACATACGTGAAGGGCCACGAGGACAGGGACAAAGATGATACTTTGAAGATGCTGCTAGAAGCTAAAACAGGTGGTGCAGATGATCCATTAGCAATATCTGCTGATATTGGTTTTGATGAGAACTGCAAAAAGGTGATTGACCTAGTTGTGAAAGAATATGGACGCGTTGATATTCTAGTGAACAATGCAGCTGAGCAGCATCTAACAAACTCTGTGGAGGAAATCACACAAAAGCAGATTGAAAGAGTCTTCGGGACCAATATCTTTTCACAGTTCTTTTTGGTCAAGTACAGAAACAAACATCATTGATTTTGAGCTTATGATAGAGTGAAACATATATATATATATATATATATATATATATATATATATATATATATATGGTGACCCTAATGAGTGTTGTGTTTGTGTAGGCATGCTCTGAAGCACATGAAAGAAGGGAGCTCCATTATCAACTCTACTTCAGTTAATGCCTACAATGGGAATCCAGAAGCCTTAGACTACACAGCTACTAAGGGAGCAATTGTTGCCTTCACGAGAGGTCTTTCTCAGCAGCTGGCGAGTAGGGGAATCAGGGTGAATGCTGTTGCACCTGGCCCAGTTTGGACGCCAATACAACCTGCTTCCAAGTCTGGTGAATTGATTCAGAACTTGGGGTATGAGGTGCCAATGAAGCGTGCTGCTCAGCCTAGTGAGATTGCACCGTGTTACTTGTTCTTGGCAGCTGGTCAGGACTCTTCATACTTCACTGGTCAAGTCCTCCATCCAAATGGTGCGTCACTTATTCTCTTTGTGCCTTTTACTGTAACAACTGTGTTGAAAGTTTGCTTACACATTGTTTGGTTGTTTGTAGGTGGTGAGATCGTCAACGCTTAGTGCTGTTCAGTGGCAGCTTTTGTGCCTTCATCTATTTGCTAATTGAATTGGTGTTTCTGTTCTGTGTTACGCCCTTGAATAAGCAGTGTTATGTTCCGATGTAGGACATGCCTTCATATTTAAATAAATGAACTTTATTTGTGCTCCTTTCTCATCCTCACAAAATCTTTTGATTAATTGTGTATTAAATATTAAATTTAAATTTTAAATTTCACATCAAATGGACCGTCTAGAATGAACAAATGGTGTAAAACAGAGAACATCTATCTACATTATATTATTAAAATGAATTCCAGAAGTATTGCATGGCTATTTAAGGTTGTGCTTCACGTTCTCTCATGTGCAGAAAATATAATCCATGTTTTTCATGTTCTTCATCTGGTGTGATTCTGTCTTTTCTCTCTCCTCCTCTTTCTACTGTACATAATACAGAGGTAGTCTCATACATGGCTTCTTCCTCAACAATCCTAAATACAACAAGTTTTTCTTCTTTTCTTTTTCCCCGTAGTTTTAACACCCCCTTGACAGTTTTGTTGTTCCTCCCAAACACAAAGATGCAGATTATTATATAAAGAAAACTGTTAATACCCTTGTCATATCGATGTAATTCTTGATGGTTTTTTCGAAGAGTATGATAGCTTCATCACCTCTGTAACTTTAAGACTTGAAACGGTGATGGTTTGTTTGAAGAGTGTGATAGCTTCATCACTTCTGTAACTTTAAAGGCTTGAAACAGTGTTGAAGATATTGAAGCTCTCTTACTTTCTCAAGAAGAACGTTTTGAGAAGACTCTGGGAATCCGAAAAGCTGCTTCTACAAGCTAATACTGCTTCTACAAGCTAATAGTAATCTTGGACATTCTCGCTCTACCAATTCTGCCAAGAATTCGTGATATTTTGGACAGAGAAATCATAGTGATATTTTGGATAGAGAAATCATAGTCAAGCTAATCTAGTAATCTTGGACATTCTCGCTCTACCAATTCTGCCAAGAATACCAATTCTGCCAAGAATTCGTGATATTTTGGACAGAGAAATCATAGTCGCAATACTTGGAACAATTTTTCTTCTTCTTCTTGGTCAAATACAAGAATCAGTGTCAAATTTGTGGAAAAAATGACCATACTGCTATTAACTGCTGGCATAGGTAGGTATGATCATGAAAGTCAAAACAATATAAGTGCTAATAGTTCCCATGTTTTCTGTCCAGTTAATGAGGATATAGCAAGCCTTCTCTTTTGGGTACACCATCAATTTTGCATGATCCTCTTTGTTATCTGGACTGGAGCATCTCATGATATTACCAACTTCTCCATCAAAAACACATACACTGGTACTCATATGGTGAAAATAGGCAATGGTGCAGATCTGTCTATTCATGACATGTTCCTGAAATCAATAAAAACATCAGGACAGAGATTCTTCTTCAGGGAAACCTTAAAGGTGGATTATATGTCTTCCCTTCTTTTAATTATACACCTGTGAGTTGTCTTCTTTCCAACTATGACGTAAATCATAAAAACATTCAAGACTTGGCCATGCTTCTGCTAAAATAGTTCATCATGTTCTGCAAAATTATAATTTACCTCATTGCCAACATAACTTCTTCTGTGATTCCTGTGTTATTGCTAAGTCAAACCAATTGCTATTCAATGACTCTTGCACTGTGTATAGTAAATCATTACAGCCTGTTTACATAGATATCTGGGAAAAGAGACAGATCTTTCACTCTTTCTTTTGGACTTGATCCTCCCCGATTGAAAGCTACTTGAGCTTTCTTTTCACTCTTGCTTCTCACCCTATGGGTCAAATGGCCCGATCCTCATCTAAGGATGTCAGGCTTCAAATTGGTTGATACTTTTTTGTCGTTACACTTGGTTTTATCTGCTGCAATCAAAATGGCAGGCTATTATACTGTTTTTAAGTCTTCTGAAATCTACTCACAAAACAAACTGAACATGTTTTACAATGTATAAATACTGATAATGCTAAGGATCTCATGAACAAAAAACAAAACAGACCTATAAAACAAAACAAAACAAAACACTGTTGAAAGAAACCATCGTCGTATGGTATATATCGGTTTATCTATGCTTACAGCTGCTTTCTTACCTCTAAAATTGTGGAGTCAAGCTTTTACAGTTGTTATCACCGTTATTAATGTTCTCCCTACAGACAATTTTAAGAATCAAGGGACCAAATTCATCCATTTATTCATAACTGGACAAAATTCAACAAAATAAATAAATAATAAAACAAAAAGAAGGTAATTTTAATTTTATATTTTAAAAAATAATGATCAAATTAATATAATTATAATAAATTAAATTTTATTTTAAAAATAATTATATAATTTAATATTTTAGAATTATTTTTTAAATATGTTATCAATTATATTAAATAAAAATATATTGTATTTTAATTACAAAAATTTTATAATTTTATATATTAAAATAATTATTATATCTATTATATATTCATAAATTTTTAATTTAAATTTTATTATTATTATTATTTTTAATCCAATCAATTAAACTTTTAACACATTTTTTAAATCAAATGATCTCAAATCTATTCCTGAAATGGTTGTTGATCTGCTATATCCGCTAGCACTGCCGCCGACCATCTGTGTGCGTTGGAAGGGCGATTTTGAGGAACCAATCTAAAAATTCCAAAATACTGACATTGAAAACAGTACTAAGAAATAGAAAAATGGAAAAGTATTTTATAAAAGCAAAATAAGATTGTGAAATTAAAGTCGTTATTAGGAAAGGGTAGGAGGTGGGAGGGAAGTGAGGTGACCCACCAAAAGTAAAGTTGAGGCCTTGATTTGGCTGTGGGACAGCTGTTAGAACATGGCATAGAAAGAAAATTAAAAAATGTGGTTCTCATTTTTCAACTGTCACCACTTAATCCATCATCAATCTCATCTTATTTCTTTTACATCCTATGAAAATGACGAGGAGGATGAGAAGGAGCATGGCACGCGGAACTAGGGTTGGTAGTTGCAATACATCTTAATTATAATTGTAATTTTGACCTCATTCCCTTCGCCATTTCGATGAAAACTATGCTCTCTCACTTCCCACTCTACAAATTCACTCTATAAATCACAATCTTCAAATCTCACATCTCAATCCATGGCTCCCAATCCGATGAAGATGAACACCAAGCAATCTGCGAATTCCAGTACAAGTAGCATCACAGCAGCAGCTTCATCGCAGGAGATTCTGGTCCGCGAAACGCTGCGTATCAGCGCCAATTTGGCCACCGCCCCTCTCCTCCAAACGCCGTCGTCCCTCACCATGATCTGCTGCGAGGAAATCGAAGGCCGTCGTTGGAAGTACGTGGCCGAGACCGATGCATCCGGTCATTTCAAGAAGAATTCCTTTCGCCCTCTCTCCCTGCAGACTCCCCAGTCCCCTCTCGACGTAACTTCTCTTCTCTTTTTTTCTCTCTCATAAACCCTCGTTCCTCGATTCATTCTCTCACCATCACCATTGCAGGAACTCCTCGGTTTCGTTAGATCCTATGTTGTTCCGGAGGGTTTCCCCGACAGTGTTACTCCTTCCTACGTCCCCTACATGACATGGAGGGCTCTTAAGGTATCCCTTCTTCCCATCTCTTTCTACCAATACTCAATCTTTCAATCAATGCTTTCCTAATTTCTAACGCTATCCCTTCCAGCACCTTTTTGGTGGAGCAATGGGCGTTTTCACCACTCAAACCCTCCTGAGTTCAGTTGGCGTCTCCAGAAACAGGGCTACTCCTGGGGCTGTCGCCATCAACTGGATTCTCAAGGTAACAGTAACCATAACAATCACTCTCAGTTTCACTCGCTACTGTTTAACTGAATATGAACGTAAATAATACCGTAGGACGGTGCTGGTCGTGTGGGGAAGATGCTTTTTGCTCGCCAAGGAAAGAAATTTGATTATGACCTCAAACAGGTAATCATTAACTTCCTTGCTTCTCGTGCTCAATCTCGTCATATAAATCGGAGCTAGCCAAATTCCCACAATCTGCTGTCTCAGAGTTATTGTGTTACAGCTGCGGTTTGCAGGTGATCTTCTCATGGAGTTGGGTGCTGGAGTTGAACTGGCAACTTCTGCAATGCCACATCTATTTCTACCTTTGGCTTGTGCTGCTAATGTAGTAAAGGTTTGGCGACTTCTTTGGGATGAGTGATTCCCTTGTATGTGAGCTCTGAAGGCTTACTTTTTTTTTTTTTGTGCTCTCAGAATGTTGCTGCTGTAACATCAACATCAACTCGGACACCAATTTACAAAGCCTTTGCCAAGGGGGAAAACATAGGGGATGTCACTGCTAAAGGAGAATGTGTTGGCAATATTGCGGACCTGGTATGTTTCTGAACTTTAATTAGTTGTAATGTTGACATAATTTTTTTGGAACATTGTTTGCAACAGTTTTTGCACCCTGGGCTCACCTGGTACTCGGCTTCGTCCTTTTCTTTACCATCTAATCAATCAACTTCATTCTTGCATGGGTGCATGGGCATGGGTGCATGGCCATTGTGTGCTTTGAAAATCGTGACTTCTGAAGTGATTGCTTTGATTTAATATTTAATAGCATACAAGAAAAACATAATAATTATTGATCCAAAATCTATCTGATTGATTTTGGTTGTAAGAGATGCATTCCCAGGTTTCATAGGCCAAAATTATGTTTGCTTAGATTAATCAAGGGTAGTAGAACCGTAGTGAATGATGGATTTCAGGTCTGTGGTATTTATCTTTAAGACACAGATAAAATTGTAAGCTAGAGGAGGAGCTGTTAAGTGTTATATTATGGACTGTTTACCTCTTTGAACAGTGTCATTATAATTGAAAATCCAGGGTTGATGGATGTTTGTGAAAAATTGTTTACCTCTCTGATTCTCTTTTTCAATTTGCAGTTAGGAACTGGTTTGAGCATATTGATTTCCAAAAGGAATCCGTCGCTTGTCACCACATTTTCCCTCCTTTCATGTGGATATATCCTTAGTTCATATAGAGAGGTTTGGCTTTTGTGTATGCTATGATGGTGCCTTATCTAGCTGTACTTCCAATCTGGTGATTGTGTGTATCTAATGTTTAATGCATTTATAGGTTAAATCTGTTGTTTTGCAAACACTTAACTATGCAAGATTCAGTGTGGCAGTAGAATCCTTCCTCAAGACAGGTATCATTGCATTAATGTATCTGTTTAAAATCATCAAACAGTCAATCCATGCTACTCTTATTGATCAGGCTGTTCTTTCTTTTATAGGAAATTTAATTATATAATCAGTAAATGCAATTCCAATAGAAGCCTTGTTCACATTTTAACTAAATTAATCTATTTCAGGAGGAGTTCCCACTTTGCAGGAGGGCAATATGAATGAGAACATATTCAGTTTTCCATGGAGAGATAGGCCTGTTGTCCTTGGTATACCCATGGGCTAAAAGATTTTTACCTGCAATCATTTTGGCTGAAAAATTAAAACTTAACTCTTCTTTTTAACTGTCTTTCTAGGATCAAGAATCAAGGACGCATTCCAGGACCCTAGTGCGTATATTGCCATAGAGCCCTTGTTTGATGTAAGCCTTTTTGAGAACTTGAGATTTTCCATCTCTTTCTTAAATTATCAGTTGATTGATGTTGCTATAATGTTCTCTTAAATTGGAACAGAGGGAGAAATATATTGTAACGTATAACCCCTTGAAACACAAGGTTTATGCTGTGCTCAAGGATCAGGCAAATTCAGATGACATTCTAAAAGCAGCATTCCACGTAAGATATATGGTTATCTTATAAATTTGTCAGAACAGATCGGGAAATATTTAATTTGAAAAGTACTTAAAGACTTAAATAACTTTGTTTTGTAGGCTCATGTGCTCTTCAGTTTGATAAATTCGAATGAAAGTAAGGCCTCATCTGTGAAGGAAAGTGGGGATCTTAACTCAAACGTGGCACCCACAATTGCTGATATTGAGGCTTGTATGGCTGATACTTGCAAGATTGTGGCAAATTCTTATGGTCTTTTCAAGAATAAAGCTAAGGAGCAGGTAATAGAGCAAACACATTTATTTATTGGTTCTGCATTCTAGAGCAAAAACAAAGTAGGAGAAGAAATCAGTTTTAAACAACCATTTTTCCAAAATCAATTAATCATCATCCTAATTTCAGTCCCCTTTGTCACTATTCAGAAGCTGTCTAATTACAATTGAGAGATCATAGATGTCCACTGGGAAAAACTGACACCTGATGCAACTCAAGTATAAATGTCATCCTATTTGGAATTTTTTCTATTCATGTTTTCTCATTTTCAAGTTGGAAATGTTATAATCAATAAAAATATAGAAAGGATTGAAATACCCTCTTACTGTTTTCTCATAATTCCACTAGTGCCCTGTGTTAAGAACCAGGATATCTTCATCTCTCCAATTCTCAGAGTTACACGCTATTGTATCCACTTTGAGAGTTGTCCTAATATTTTGAGGAGCTCTCCTTTAGGGGGCCGGCTATGGAGTTCTATAGTATTCCACTGTGCAGTTAAAATCCTTGAATTTGAACACCAAGAACCCCTTGTGCTTTGTAATTGGGCTGCCATTCACTTCATAGATTGAGTCCTTGTTAGATACTCCAGTAGAGAGCAAGCATAAGAGTGATTCCCACTGGTTTCTCCCAATTGAGTCCCCCACAAACACTATTAGTTTGATTCGCATTTTCTCCAATCATTGAATCTGTTTTATTAGTGAGAAACCGACTGTGTAAGTTTTACTTGATCTATTTTTGCATCTAATCAGAGGAAAAAAATAATGCAAACCAAGTTAAAATAATTAATACATGGCCATTGATTCTCATCCATGTGATTTAACACCATGATTCATTAGTACCAAAAACCCCAAAAGATTCACCAACCAAGTTATATAAATAAAATTGTTGAAATTAACCAACATTACACACATGTCACAAACTGACAGCATTAAGAAAAAAAAAAATTAACTAGTATGGATTGACAGTGTAAAAGTCATCCAATCATATATTGTCATATACGATAAAAATTATGGATATAAAGGTTTTGTAATATAATGAATTAACAGTGCTATGTTGTCATCCAATCATAGCTTATTGACTTTTGTAATATAAAGAAAACGTAAGACTAGATGTATAAAGGGCATGTAAAGAAGATAGTTCAAGACTCCAACTAAAGGCCAAGGTTGCAGAAACGATCAAAACTAACAAGGAAAACGAGGGTTGCGTAGGAAAAGACAAAGCAAAATATTGTTGAAAAGTAAAAATGACGTGGAATTTGAAACGAAAAGAGAGACAATAATGCAAAAGGAATCGAACACTTCATCATATGCTTATCAATAGACATCCATGAAAGACTCGAGTTTCTGCGTGGAAACTGCACACACAAAATGTTGTCATTTTCACAGAGCTGCATATTGTTTACTGCAGCATTTTTTGGCCTGGCTTTGAATGTTGTCTTTGACATGTAATTGTTGGCTATTCTGGTGTTGAATTTTGGACACGTGGAATGCCTTATGTTTGTTGGATGGCATCCTTGTCAAAGGATTTCACGCCTTTCTGTGAGATGGGGTAGGAAGAGGTGCTAAATTTAAACTCATGTTTCTGTTTGAGTACTTGGCTTCTTGGATGATACCCTGGGATGGGTGGCCATACCTTACCTTTAATATTCAGTTGTTTTAAGTAATTCCCAAGGTAGAATTTTTTTTATATATATTTTGATAGTTGGAATGTATGGACATTAAAATTTTTAATGTAATCTATTTCCCATATTCATGAGGGAGTTTAATGCTGTATTTAAACTGTAGTTATAACAAACATTGCATTTTGAAACACGCTCCATTTTTTTTTTATTTGATTCCGTAAGTGAGGGGAATTGGGGATGCACAGTTGCAATTCTTACTGTAAATAACTGAAATCTGAGGGTATATATGCGTTCTCGAGATTCTTATCAGCATTTTTTCAAAGTACTTATGTATGTTGCAAGTCATTGCAAATGTCAAGTTCATATAATCTTTTTGCTTGCAGGGTTGGACAACGTCAGAATCACATCTAAATCCTGGTCGAGCTAGGGTGTATCCACCTGATAATAGATGATATTCTCATATTCTCTCTGCTGCTGGGTTGAGTGCCAAAGTTCTTGGGACTGCTCTCAATGTGAAACGGGTCTGGCAATTGAGGCTTAAAATAACCACCGTGCAACGAAAACATGCAATGCTCGTGGAATCGTAGTATCCTTGACCCTCTCAAAAGCCAAATGAACTTTTTGCGGATGTTCTGCGTGGATGGCCTTTAAGATGAATATAGTTATAGCAGTTTTAGCATGACTGCATATGACCACGTAAAATACCAATGCTCGTCTCTTTTTCTCGGTCGAAATATACAAATTTGTGACTGCTCTTTCTATTTTGTTAGTTTTGTTCTGTATTCTTTTTGCAGTGGGCGTTATTCTGTAGTATAAGTTTTCAATTTCAAATTTCCAGCTTAGTTCTAGAACTTGCTGCACATGTGTCAGTGCAATTTCTATGTTGCATTCTTTTAGTTTTGTTTGTGCAAAAAGTCTGATTAAGCTTGGTCCAAAGTATTTATATCTAGTCAATTTTTTCCTCGAAGCAGGAAGCATAAGGAATCATAGTGTGTTAGATAGACTTTGTAAACTTCATTTTGAGGATAAGAATTTGATGATTGTATGAACTTCATCTACATTCATATTACTGTGTTATTCATGCACCGTATCAAAGATTGGGTGTTTCATATTTTATGAATATGATATTTCAACTCAACTAATTTAGTTCAATTAATGAGTTTTTTTAAAAATTTAAAACTGAATCAATATAATTACTTTGGTTATCAGATTTTTTTAAAATTCTAATAAACTTTATGACCCAATACACAATTTTTAAATTTATGTTTTAGTATTTTATTCTGTCTCTTCTATTTTGGTCTTTCTAGCTTATTCATGAGTTCCAGTAGCATTTTTAATACTCTGTAATATACTTCTATGAGTTAAATTTTGCAAAAACATAAAAGAAAAAACAAGTGGGGTTTATTAAATAAAAGTAAGTCCCATAATCTTTATTTTGTTAATAACTATTTCGTGTTAATTAATAATAGAGATAGAAAATATTTTTGAAGTATTTTTGTTTCATTCATTTTGAATCTTACGATTTTATCAAATGTTTTTAAATGTAATACTTTTGTTAAGAGTGAATGAAGAAATAAGGTTATTTGTATGTCTTCTAGTACTTAGCATAGCAAGAGAAAAGAAAACGTTAAATTCATTGGATGTTCCAAATTCCATGATGGTGATAATATTTTTGAGGCGTGGCTGTGAGTGAGGTGGTAGTGGAATTCCATTCCACTGAATCATACTCCTCTTTCATTCCCAATTAGCATTCATTCATTTCTTCATCATCTTTTCATTCTCAAACATTCAAAAGCTAATATTTTGAGAGATTAAAATGATTAATTATTCCAAATAGATTTGGCACAACAATATATTTTGAAACAATCCTACTTTGAATAGGCACAACACCTTAATCCATCTCTAGTGTGTAAGAGTGTTGCTAAATGTTAAGTAAAGTTTGTTAAAAAATTTCAAAATATTTATTATAAAACTTTTAATCAATCTTAAGTAAAGTTGATTTATGTAATGATTAATGCTACTTTTCAATTTTTAGTTGATATCAATGTCAATCTAAATAATTATAATCGACATATGAGGAAAATTATTCTAATTAATATTAGTTGAGAAAATATTTTATCTAACTTTAATTGAGAAAGACAGGTACAAAATCTTTAGTGGACTTTAGTTGAAAAAAGACTTCACTTTATATTTTTAAATTATTAAATATGTTTTAATACGTGAATAACTTTTGGTATTTTATGATTATTGAAATGATATATTGAAAAAAAATCAATAAATCTAAATTGTGTTATCCAAATAAAACAATTTAAAGTGAAAACAACTTAAATTAAATTATTTGAATAATATCTTGAAAATTGTAAAACTCTCAATCAAAACATAAGTTGAAGTTTTTTAAAATTATTCTAACAACTGTTTCAAAACTATTTTGTATAGGAAAAATTGAACATTTTACCCAAATACTCTCCATAGTTAAGCTAATTGTGGTGGTGGTATATATTTAAACAAAAGATATAACGTTATGTTTGGATAGAAAAAAATTGAATTGTTTTTATTTCAAAATGTTTAATTTTTAAAATGTTTCTTATGTGATAAAATAATTCAAATTTGTTAAATTTTATTATTTTTTAATAAAGTATTTCAATTACTATAATATATAATAATTATCGCCAAAAATAATACTACCGATGTTATTGAAAAATCATTTATGTAAACATCGACAAGTTCAAGACAAATATGGTTGACATGCATAAAAAAAATAGTAGAGAAAGTTCTCACAAATTTCAACTAAAAACTAGTCATAGATAGATAATTTTAATGATATAAATAAAAAAAATAACATCTATCAACATTAACTACACAACTCCAACTACCATGAAAAAAAAAATTATTATAAATATTTTTTGATAGTAATATTTTTATCATCTCATATCAAATGTGAGTCAGGATTTAATTTTTAGGTAACGGCCACTTTTGAAATACAATATTCTTCTTTAACTTTTTTACGTTTTGAAAAGTAAATTCTTCACGGTATTATTGTCATAAAATTTTAATAGATAATACATTCCAATTTAATAGATTTTCATAACATATTAATAAGCCATTTTCATAAGGATGTGTTTATTTCCTACGACCGAAACTTTTAAAACGATGAAAAACAAAAAAAGTGAAAAAACGAGACTTAATTACAAAAAAACAAAACAAAATTTACGTTTAAAATTTTCCTTACTCTAAGCAAAGATTTGCAAAAAAAAGTTTACTTTCTTTAAATAAAAAAATAATTTAATCATAAATAAAATATAAAAAATAATTTTTTAAAATAATAAATAATAAAAAATACATAATAATTAAATTTATAACAAAATAAAAAATTTAAAATATTAATAAAATAACTTTTATAAATAATAATAATAATATATTAATATATAATTGATTACGTTCTAACCTAATCGATTATGCTTATATTTTGAAATATATAAATAATCGATTAAGTTATAACGTAATCGATTATACATATATTATAAAATATATATACATAATCGGTTACGTTATAACATAATCTATCACGTATATTATAAAATACGTAATTAATTATATATATTAATATATATATATATATATATATAATATAATAATAAATAATATTTAAAAATAAAAGTTTATATAATATTTTTAATTAAATAATTAATAATAAATAAATATAAATATAATTTAATAAATATAAATATTTAAATAAATATATGATAATAATTATTTATTATTATAAAGTAATAAATATTTGTATATTTAGTATTAAAAGTATTTTGACATAATTTAATTTTATATTTTAAAAAGTTAATCCTTTTATTTAATAAATTAATATTTTATATTAAATTAAGTTTATTTTGAAAATAATTATGAATTTAATATATTTTTTACTCTTTAAAAAACATTATTAATTATATTAAATAAATTAATTATATTTTATTTTTAATTATAAGAATATATTTACAATTTTATATATTAAAACTTTTTTATATCTATCACATCATTCACAAATTTTTATAAACTGTCCATTCAAATCTTACCATCTTTCCCTTAATCCAAACGACAAAATTTTTTATACATTTTCATCTCAAATCATCTCAAATCCACTCCCTCAAATCTACTCTTCAATCCAAACACACCCTAAAATTCACCCTGATATAAAAAATCATAAATATATGTAGTTTTGGACATTAATTTTTTAGTCTGTTTTACTTATGAATATATTTTTTATTATATGTTTTTTTAACAATGTTCTTAAAAATGTTGAAAAAAGAAAAATAAATACTCTTCAACTAAAAAGATAGCATATACAATTTTGCTTATTTGTCATTAATTAAAGTTATCTCAGAATTTTGAAACTATGCTTGTTATTGATGACTTTAGTCTCATGCGAGAGAAATTGTGATGGATTATTGATTTAATTAAACATTAGAAGATATTATTTAATTATAAAGAATATGTATAAAATTTCATAGTTTATATTCGTTAAGTAGAAGTTTGGTTAGAAAAAATGGCAAACATAACAAAAAAAACTTCTTAGATTGTTAATTAATGTGAATGTCCCCAAACAAAGCCGCCATTACGTCTAATAATTAGAGACATCGAACTAAGTTGAAAAAAGGACATTTCATCAAACAGTTAATATGCAAACACTAACTTCCTCTTATTTCAAGCTCCCCGTATCTGGGAGGGAGACAAGATGATGACTAAATAATTACTATATTAAGTGTGCAAAGTTCATTTTTATAATCACTACAAAGTATGGAATCAAGTGAAGTCACTAGAAACATTAGAAGTTCTGTGACATTGTAAACTTGATTGCATGAACAAAACTTTTAAAAATTTCATATTTTAATTTTATTTTTTCAATTCAAACATATTATAAATGGCAATGGAAGTTTTGAAGGAGGCAATTTAAGTTTTTGAGGTTGTCCTTTTTGGGAAAAATAAAAGTAAAATTGAGTAGTTTTGATAAAAAATGTGAAGTTGCTTTAGGTTGCTTTTTGCAGTGTGGTGTGTTGTGTTTTGTTGTTACGATGCTTTCCCTTAAACCAAAGAACATTCTGCATGGAAGGATGTGCATCCCGATACAAATTAAAGGCACCACCTTTTTTCTTTTCACGCTTTTTTATTCCTTTCTTTTTCCTCTTTCGTCCCATCCATTTCAACTATGCATTATCCAGTAGCAAATTAAACATTAATTAATGTCTTTAAAATGCTAATTAACTCGACTCACAAAAAAGTTAACCTTTTTTAAAAATTTCATTAAAAAGATCACGCTTCTTCTTTCGCAAGTGGACCCATTCTTCTTTTACCCCTTTTCAAAGCAAGGCGTGCTCGCAAGTTTTGTATGATTATTTATGGCTACACAATGATTCATCATCGTCAAATTCAGATATTATATTATTTGTTCACATTTTTTTTTATATATTTCTTTGATTTGAATTGAAGGAATTCTTTTTAAGGTGACAAAAAATACTAATGTAGTACATAATCTTTTGCATATGCTCTTATCATTAAAGAAAAATAAAACATGTTTTCTTTTGTTTAATTTTTCTTTAAATAATGTGGAAAACTGTTTAGTGTTTTCGATTGTTTATGTCGTGCCCTAGTGTCCATACGGATAAGGTGACAACTGAGAAAGACAGCAAACTACGTTTGCACGTAATGCAATGAACCATGTTTTGTTTAAAAATTTGTGGACAAAATCCTTTTAATTCAGTTGTTGAATTGTTCATTGATGTTTTTGAATTTAGAGCTATGTGGCAGGTATGTGTGCATGTGTGTGACGAAGATGTCAATTGCCTCACCAGTTCATGATAAGCACACCACCTCACGCGTTCACACTGTGTTTATCTTTCATTGGTTAACCTTTCCGAAACACATGCTAAGTATGAACTAATTTCAAATCACATAATTACGTGTAATGTATTATGAACCAGCACGCATATGCATGTTGTTAGAACATTACAAGATTACTATCTTGTCTTTAACCCCAACCATTTATTAATTATATGATATTTTAACGCTGAATATAAAATAGTTAATAATGATGACACACAAAGTTTACTTTTCTGCTGGCATGCAAGGTGTACAAAATCATTACTAGTAGCTTTTGACGAGTTTAAGTTTTGTTTGATGAGTAATAATGAGTTTAAGTTTGAATGGCAGAAGAAGAATATCAAATAAATAGCTTCCTTCCGCCAGGCACGGCGATGACACACACACATGTACGCAGGTCCAGACATAGAATCCAAGCTTCAGAGGTGAAGACAAAAAAATCCAACGCAAACCTGATTTCGCATTTTCTTTTTCTTCTTTCTGATCAATGTATACTTGGTCGTACTTTCTAATTTTTCCCATGAGTTTATTGTCACAAATTAATGCAGAAATCTTACTATTTGGAGCAAGAAAAACATTTAAAAATTAGTGATGAACTGGTACATTTTTTACCGCTTGAAAAATGATGTCAGAAGGCCCTACATATGATGCAGCACAGCAGAGCAGAATTCGTAAGGTGAAAGAGAAAGCAGCATACAAAAGCCCTATGCAATTCTATTAATACATTTCGTACCTCAGAGTCTATTCATTGCATAGATTCCATGTTCTCATGACTTGAATGCTAGCCAGGTAGGTTGAAATAGAGGAGAGAATCAAACACCGCTCACTCAGAAACTAAACTTCACGCAATGCAAATGCAATTTCCTAAGCTACAACAGCACATGATGGTGTAGATGGAGATATTTGTGTAGTGTGTAGTGTATATATATATATATATTGATAAGCAGCTACTAGAAGGGTTTACTTTCAGGTAAAGAGAACTCAACTGAGACAACAGAAGCAGGAGAGAAGGAGATGATGATTAGAGAGATAGTATAGGGGAGCTGATGAAGAAGAAAAGAAAGTCAACAAACACTTGCGGCTAGGCTAATGATTATACGTAGAGGAGAGTGGATGGAGTTTATAATACTAATAATAATAAAGCACAAAACACAAAGCTAGATAAAGGAGATGATCGATGGATGGATAATTATGATGATAACAATAAATTATTGTACTTTAAGCTGCTGCAGTAGGGGGATTCTTTTTGGCGAGATTGTGCTTATTGTTGTGCATCCAAACCTTGAGCACTCTTCTCTTAACCCCAATCTCTTGGCAGAACTGTTGCACCACAGACTCCTCTTGCTTCTGGATTTTCCACCCAACCCTCTCAGCAAAGTTGAGCATTTTCTCCTTCTGCTCCTGGGTGAACTTTGTCCTGAACCTTTTCTTAACTAGCTGGGAGGGTCTAGCCTGCACCATTCCTCCACCGTCTTCTTGCTCATCGGACTCTGAAGGGAGGTGGCCAATGCTGTAGGGCATTATCATCTGGTGTGGTGGGACGCTTCTAGAAGGAAGGATGTTACCTGTAGGGTAGCCAAGAGCCTCGGGAGGGAGGAGGTTCTTGTGAGGGCCAAGGATGAGTCTTCTTCTGTTGAAGGGGTGGTAGTCACACGAAACCGGTTCACCCTCCACTTCCTTTCTGTGGAAGTTTCTGTGGCAATGGCAGGCTGAGCAGTTGAGTGCCTCTATGGTGCCTTCTTCTCCACTGGGCATGAACTCGCCGCAGCCGTCAGTGGCATTCCCTCCCATGGCGGCTGCATGGTTCTTCAGGCATTCCCTGTACCTCACCACTTTCTTGTAGCCATGATCCTCCTGCTGCATAGTGGGTGTGCCGTTGGAAGGCGCGGTGGAGGAGATAATGTGGTGTGGAGGGTCATGGTGAATCATGAGACCATGACCGTGTCCATTACCATGTCCCCCACCATATGTAGTGCTGTTTATCGGGATTGGGATTTCTCCTTCTTGACTCGAAAGTTCCATATTCCTTCCTAGCTAGCTGTTTGCTTCTTTGGGGTATAGTGCTAAAATGATTGCAATTCTAAGTTTCACCGCTCCTTCAAATCCTAGGAGTTCTCAAACCTAATCTTTCAAAAAGCTGGCTAGGAACAAATGAATCAAAGAGAGTGTGGTTATGATGAGGTAGCCACAAAATCTAAGTTTAAGGGAATCAAAGGGGTGAGGTAGGGGAGAAAAATGAGTGAGTGGTGTTGGAAGCAATTGAGTTGAGAAGCAGCACTATGAGACTACCACTACCACTACCAACCTCATTATCTTCAGGTGAATTGAGAAGAGAAAGTAAGAAAGAACGGACTCAGAAGTAGGGCACACAGGATATGGTCATGAGAAGACAACTTTTTAAGCAAACAAGACACTTTCCCACTCTGGGTATTTTCTAATTTCTATCTCTTGAAAAGGAGACACAGAGAGAGAGAGAGAGAAAGAGAGAGAGAGTGGCGACAGACAAACTAACCGTCTCTATGTCTCGGCCAGAAGATAATCAATGAAGACAGCTACAAACAAACCCTGTAGCTTTCTTCTTTTTTTCTTTTTTAATCTCAGCCGGCTACAAAGTCAATTGGAGAAGAGGAGGAGGAGGAAACTGACATGGATCAAACACTTTGTGTTGCAGACATGGTTGGTTAGAAGGAAAGAAAAGGATGATTTTTGTTTAGAGGGGAATCACAGTAATTAGAGTAATAGAAGGAGGCAGAAGGTGAAGAAGAGAGATGGAAAGAGTGGAGAGTTTTGGAGGTGGGTTTTGGTAGTGAAGCACTAAACAGGAGGTGCTTATAGAGGTGGTGTGGGAGGACAAAAAGGAGAGGTTGAAAAAAAAGCAGATTTTAACAGACAAAGAGGAATGCAGAGATGAGTATTTGGAGAGGGAGATTCAGATTAGAGACTCGCAAAAGAAAAAAAAAAAAAAAAAAAAAAAGGGGGGAGGGAGAGGAGAGGCAAAACGAGAAAAAT
>Ga0099824_1000946_pt1 | contig 38625 bp, 16 predicted proteins | sample SiratrowhiteBW_FD_76837 | JGI IMG/M metagenome (GOLD analysis project Ga0099824, IMG submission 76837) | Root nodule microbial communities of legume samples collected from California, USA - Siratro white BW | ecosystem: Host-associated > Plants > Roots > Nodule | place: USA: California... | reverse complement strand
TTTATATTTTATTAGATTTTTGTTAATATTTATATTTAAATGTTTTAATCTATATTTCTATTCTATTTTTTTTTTTTTTTTCTTCTACTGTTACTATGTACAACGTTGAGTTTCAATTTACTTGTCTCTTGGCAGAAGAGCGTGCATGGGGATAGATTATGTTTTGTTGCCATTAGTCTTTTGCCACATGGTTTGGTATGGCCTTCATTTATGAAAATTTCATGTTTATTATTTGTTCTCTCTAAGCATTTAAATTGTGGGCGCTATTTCTCTTTGTTACTTTATATTGCTGGATATCACGGAGAAAGGAGCGCCACGACTGTGCTCGTAGACACTTAGGTACAATTCTTTAGGTATTGTTTGTACTGTTCTCTAATAAAAATAGAGTTCCATCCTGGTAATTCACACAATCCTTGATAAAAGCTTTAGTTATATGGATTACTAGGTAAAACTTCAATTCTAATTGGAGATTAGACAAACAACTCCTAAGGAACTGTATTTAAGTTTTTTCTGTTTCTAAAACCTTGGTTCCGTCCTAGGATAGCTATGTTTGCTAGTTAGCTATTTATCTTTGAATTTTTTGTTTCTGGAAGTTTCATTTGCAATTTTTCATGCTTCATGATAACAGTTACGGTATTAGATGTATCTTTTTCTTTAATTTATTGTTTAAATACATGGAGAACTTTGTGATTTGACAGAGGCTAGAGGGAGTAGTACATAAGGCAACAGAAATCAAATATAAAAAGCACATTACCTTTAAATCAAGAAACTATTATTGACTGGGTAATGTGTCAATATACAAAACCAACCAACCAACCAACTAATGCATTATTTACGAATGACACCGGTATCTCCAACTACAAATTTTGAAAATACAGACTAACCTTGTCTAATTTAGGTACTTCTCAGATAAAAGTTTCTGCTATGATGAACTACACAGCAGTTATCTTGTATATTTTTAGTACATAAGGCTTACTCAGCCAAAGATATGGCAAAATATAAGCCATTCTGTAATTCACGTATGCCAAAAGAGTGCAATTTTCCTTGGTAAAGATGTGGGTAAGGTAACTGTAGCAAAATGATTCGACCATCTCATTGCTGAGATCACGACAACACATAGCACTGGAAATTTTTATATTAAGCATTAAAATTAAAAAGCAAAGGGTAATTTGAGGGTAATCCGAGGACTAGTTACATTACATAGAATCCTGCTTACCATACTCTTCTACTCTGTGATGAGCGAGCATCCATGAGAACATCAGTTGTCCAATCCTTTACATCCTCCTGCGCACAGCACGTGGGGATTTTGGTCACTCATAGTGTGTTTGGATTAGGTTCATGGTGAGAAATTATCAATTAATTTTTCTTGGTGAAGGTAAAAACAACAAATACTTCTACCTTTTTGTGGTATCACCATGATTTCATTGGATGATAGGATAGAAGAATTGATTTTTGTGTTATCTAAACGCACTGTAAATCTAAATGTTTCCTAATTCCAATGCAATTACTTTTGTCAACTAAGCAACTTTAAAATGACATTAGAACAAACGAGTTCTTAAAGATGTTGCATATGTAAGAAACTACAACTAACAACATTGCTTAGCATTAAAAAAACAATTTTTCAAGTCAAATGAAAATCTTGTGAGTACAGAGATAAAGCAGGACTTACTAAAAACAGCTTAAAAGCTCAGGTTCAATTTTATTATGGCAATTTGCTTTTTATTGAATACATTGCATATTACTAAGGTGAAACTCTACCAAACAAACCAGCAAAGTTAATTATCTCCCTCTCTTTTCTTCCCACTCCTCCCTACCGAACAAACCCATAGTCATGTTTAGTTCCTTAGAAAGTGAGAAATGAGTCTTGAAAAAACAAAAACAAAAATGTTTCAACACTCATTTCTCTCTTCAAGAAACTAAACTTGTATGAAACTAAACTTGTATGGGAGAAATTGTTGGATTCAGTGGTTGAACAGTTTTGCAAACACACTCTAAGTGTTCCATTTTTGCATTGAAAATGCCCATATGAGCAAGTCATAGCTGCCTAGATCATGTGTGATGAAGAATATTTCGTTTTACCTTTCACTTGAAAGATTATGTTGACAAATCTAATAAAAGTACGAGAGAGTTAATTTCGACCATAGTTTTACTTGAAAAATGAGAGGATTGAAAACACAGTGTATTAAACGTACACTGTTGGACTTTATTGATGTATATATAGGATACAAAGAAGAGGCAAGGCACTTGCCTAAAACCCTAACCGTAAAGTTGGGTACACACACAAGAAAAATAATAAATAAAACATTACATTTCAACACTTCCCCTCAAGTTGGAGCATATAGATCATATGCACCAAGATTGGAACATGTTGAATCCTAGGTCCTCTTAGATTTAGTTAGAATGTTTGTGTGTTGTTTATTAGAGTTGACAAGCTCAGTAATAAGATCCTTGGACAACAACTTCTCTCTAACAAAATGACAATCAATCTCGATATGCTTAGTTCTCTAATGAAACACCGGAGTGGAGACAATATGAAGAGCTACTTGGTTGTCACAATACAACTTCATCTACTCATTTTCACAAAATTTCAACTCTTGAAGGAGTTGCTTAATCCACACAAGTTCACATGTACCTAGGGCCGTATATCGATAGTTAGCTTCTTCACTAGATCGAGTAACAACACTTTGTTTCTTACTTTTCGAAGATACAAGGTTTCCTCCAAGGAATACAGACTATCCTGTGGTAGATCTCCTTCTCCTGTCGATGGGGCGACCAACCCAATCTACTTCACAATACCCTAAGACTTGAGTACATCCTTGGTTCTCATACAACAATCCCTCTCCTAGGTTCCCTTTTACAATTTGAGAATGTGAATCACAACATTCCCGTGATCAATGTCGGTGTTTTGCATAAATTGACTCACAACTCCCACTAGATAAGAAATATCAAGATTTGGTTATAGTAAGATAAATGAGTTTCCCAACCAACCTTCTATTTCTTTGGGTATGAGAAAAGATCACCTTGGTCTTATTAATTTCCCATTTGTGTCCATAGGACTATCAATGGGTTTGCAATTTTCCATGCATGTCTCCTCCAAAATATCAAGAGCATATTTTCTTTGTGAAATGATGACACCTTTTGATTGTGCCACTTCAATACTAAGGAAATATTTTAGATATCTTTGGTCTGAAAGTGGATGAATAAATGCTTTTTTAATTGAGCAATTCTAGTGAGGTGAGAGTGATTACCATACACAACGATTATCCAGTTCCTATTCTAGAATTAAGGCGCAAAAAGTTGGACTCAAACGGAGTACTAGGCCTGATTTCTCAAAACTTCTTATAGTCATCTCAGTTGATCACTCTAACATTGCCTTGACCTTTAGGAGTATTATTTATCTTATGCACCAACAGTCTCAGGTGATCAGTCTCAAAACTTCTTATACTCTTGGGATCAAGATTCATTGTACTATCACCCATTCCATCCATTAGTCACAACTTCATTTCATCGAACATGTGATGTACAACAAAATCAATCACTATAACCCTCACATTCATATATTTGTTTGTGTTAAATTCTAGGGAAGAGAGAAACATTGATATGAAATTGTGAGTTTATGAGACAACACGAGTGTTTTATTTATTTTGAGAAAAAGAAATCAATACAATAAATAGACAAGATTTGATATCCTCTAATAGCAAAGATATGATATTCCTAATAATATATATAAAATCTAGATATTCCTGATTTTGTACAATCAACTCCTTATTTCTATAATTATAACAATTTGTTTATATTGTGAAGTTGGGAGGTGGCGTACATACTATCATGAGGAGTTTGGCTAGGAGAGGGATTTCGACGACGGCGGCGACGACCATGGACATTGTGGCGATGTCAAGGTAGGATAGGGATTTGGGAATTGGGCATACTAGTAAATGTTGTTTTCCTTTGTTATTATTAGGTTAAATTCAACTTTTCCTTTCACATTTTTATATTTATATTATTCTCTTAATTTCTAAATTCAATTTAATCTTTTACAATTTTATAATGGTATAAAATAATCTTTTTGTCAATTTATTATTAACAAAGTTAGAAACACCTATGTTGTATGTGTTTGCATTTGAAGTTATATATGAATTGAATATTTGGTAATATTTGTAAAGAAAAATAAGTTGTACATTATTAAGAAGTGGGTGAGGTGATGTTCTGAGATTTCTTTTATTGATCCATAGAACCTAAATCCTAAATGCTAAATCACAAGCCTCAAACAAATATCTTGAAAGCTACAAAAGGATTGTAATTGTTTTAAACTTGTTAATTTTGAATTTTTTTAGAAAAGTTCGTATATAAATTGATATAGAATTGATCTGATTGATTATATATTTAAGAATAATCAATTATAGAAACTCAATATGAACATCCTAATCGATTATGTCTAGAAATAATTGATTAATACCATTCAAATAAATCCATTATTTCTAGACATAATCATTATCAATGAATACAACCTGAACCAAGCTCCAGAGTATTGATTATCAACAAAGTTTGTGTTTGAACCAAATTTCTAGATAATTGATTATCTCATTTATGATAATCAATTATTTGTGAAAGCACTATAATGTGCAAACACAAGATAATCAATTTTATTTTACTATAAATTGATTAATATGTTATAAGTCACTTTTCAAAAGATTTTTGAAAAAGATTTAAGTTCTTCTCAAAGGCATAGTAGGAATACGAATTAAATAGAGGGATGCCAACTTAAATTAATGCATAAGTCACACACATTTACACATGAAACCACAATAACACTCATTATCGTTTCAAAGTCTTGTTCATATATTTCTTTTTCCATCTATCTATTTCTGAATAAATGTTTACAGATATTTATTTTTTTAAATCGATGTAGGTCATATAATGCTATAGCGGGAAAACCAATCGCGATTCAATTCATCCCTGCCCTTGGTATTATTGGGTTTGCTGTTTTTGGTCTTGAGCCTCTTGTGCGACTGAGCAGGAATCTGTTTCTCCAAGAAGTTAGCATCTTATTGCATGTTTGTCAAAATCGTTTGAATAGTATTAATTGCTGATTTTCTGTCCCGTGATGTTTTCAGAGTACTGATAGAAGTTGGAAGAAAAGTAGTTCACGTTATATTTTGACATCTTATATTCAACCTATGCTGCTGTGGACTGGAGTGATGCTCATATGCAGGTACCTTTCTGGATTAACAAGTCTTTTTGCAGTGGAAGTTTGCCATTTCCTCTTTGTGAACACCTTAGCATAATCTGTTTCAGGGATTTAGATCCACTAGTCCTACCATCAGAAACTATTCAGGCTATGAAGCAACGGCTGCTGAGTTTTGTAAGATCTTTGTCAACCGTGCTTACAATTGCTTATTGTTCTTCAAGGTAGATTTGATTTCTGGCAGAATTATATCCCCATTTGTTCGGTAAACTAACAAAGTTACTTTTGTATTTGTAAGAACTATGGTCCTTAATGTGTATTTTGAGGAAGTTTTATATTTTATCTTTGCTGTAATTTTATTCATTATAATGGTCGTATGTTACAATTAATACTAGGTTTATGTATTTAAAAACAATCCCATAATCACAGGGATTTGTCTCCATAGAATTACCTGTCTATATTTCCTAAAGTAACCTGCAGGTTCATGTAAATATAGGCCCATTGACCTCGTAATTGATACAATAAAGTAGAATATTATTCCTTATAAATTTGAGAGCATTGCACTTTTTCATTGTAAGAAAAACTTTTGTTTTCTTATTTTTAGAACTAGAAGTAAAATACACACTAATTTGGAGTGATGTATGCAAATTAACCAAAAATAGGAGGAAAAAGAAACTGAGGCGCAGAACAAAATGTACAGTTTGCTATGTAAGATGATTCTATTTATTTTATTTTAATTATTCAGCATTTCAATTATATATTTATTTGAGACTTTTTGTTGATTTATTCAATTAATGTGCGAATAAAATATCAAATCCTCTATCTATTTTTGTAAAATAAACCATTGTAGTAGTTCATTTCTTATTATTATGGGTTTGAAGTCTTCCTATCTTGTTCAACTTATAATGTATTATGCTTTTGCTGCCTATTTTCAGCTTAATTCAACAAGCACAAAAAATTTGTATGGAGGCAAATGACTCCAGTGATGAAAGAAATGTATGTTTTCGTTACAGATCCTTGTTATGTTTCCATTTCTGTTTACATAACATTTTGCTTCAATAATATAATAATTTTGGGGTGATATCACTTAAATAAAGGTTTAGATGTGCTGTGTTATTCCAGATGAAAATTAGAAAAAGGTAGTCAACGTCTACAAAGTAAAAAATTCAATTGCTGAATATTATTTTGACAAATTTGAATTTGTGGGTTGAATGTGGTATCATTATAGATATTATTTCTTATTTTCATGTTGGATATTTTAGTGAGGGAATTCAAAGATGTTAATTTAGTTTGTTGATTCCTGGGGCATTCCTTAAGTATGTAAACACAAATCTTATTCGATATATTCCCAATGAATGACAGATGAGCATTGATTTTACGGGGAAAGCTGTATATACTGCAATTTGGGTTGCTGCTGTGTCATTGTTCATGGAGTTGCTGGGTCTCTCCACACAGAGGTGGTTGACTGCTGGTGGTTTGGGCACAGTATTTATTTCCCTTGCAGGTCGTGAGGTATAGGTTCTTTTGATACTGTCTATGAGAATGATTAAGTCACATTTGTCATTAGATTTTTTACGGATCCTCCTGTACATCAAATTCTCGAATTCCATAGAGTACCCGGTATAGCCATTACCAATTAGGTAGGCTCCTCTTTGCTGTCACTCTCACTTCACTTTTGTGGTGTCTTCAGATATTTACAAACTTCCTTTCGAGTATAATGATTCATACAACTCGGCCATTTGTTGTGAATGAGCGGATTCAAACAAAAATTAAAGGATATGAGGTTACTGGTAAAGTTGAGGTTTGTATTTATCATCTAACCTGCTGATATATGTTAGTTCATTGCAAGTGATTTCCATTATAGGTGATATTTTTCTCAAGCATCTTTAAAGTATTTCACTGTAACAAAATTTCATATTTTCTCTAGCATGTAGGCTGGTGGTCACCAACAATAATTAGAGGTTCTGATTGTGAAGCAGTTCACATTCCTAATCACAATTTGAGTATAAATGTTGTGAGGAATCTTAGTAAGAAATCTCATTGGCGTATAAAGACTCATCTGGCTATCAGTCACTTGGATGTTAATAAGATTAATGTGAGTATTTTGACTTCAAAATTTCTTCAGTTACTATTTGATGGCTATCTTTCGTCATCTGAAACTTATGTAATCTCTTTCTTAATTTTTTTATGCAGAGTATAATAGCTGATATGCGAAAGGTTTTGGCCAAAAATCCCCAAGTAGAGCAGAGAAAATTGCACAGAAGAGTTTTTTTAGAGAACATTGATCCAGAAAATCAGGCACTTATGGTTGACATAGCTTTCTTATTCATTGGTTTATATAATATTTATGAGCTAAATTCCAATATGTTTTTATCTTCCCCTTTTCTTCAATTTTTGTTTTGAAAGTTTTCTTTAAGGTTCCTTTCGAGATGCTGCTTGTAGCATATTTCTTAGAATGAAAATGAGCTTGTTCAAAATCTAGAATCTACCTTTGTTTGACACTTATATTGGTCAATTGAATGAAAATCTTGGGCATATTTTTATTCTTTGTGGAATACCTTTTTATTCTTTATCATTTAAGAACTGTAATTTTTACTATCATATTGTCATGAAATTGAGAAGTTTGTTATAATTTTTGAAGTTCTTTTAGGCAACAATATATATTAAAAAGTTATTTATAAAGAAAACTCAAATTTTTAACTTACGACATTTAGCTTTATGCATGATCATTATAATTTATCTTGTGTTAAAAAAATTTCTCGTCTATTAGAAAATGATCTCCCAAGTATATATGAAGAATATTCTTAACATTTCAATTTACTGCCTGGTGACAGATTAGTTATCTTCACCCATGACAGGATTAAAGTATTTTTCCATTAACATTTTGGAATACGTAGAAATCTGCTTTCTGCCCCTCTTATTATTATATGTAGAATTTGAGAATTTTTTCATTATGGTTTCTCAACTACCATTATGTTATAAACGCCTTTTTATGTTACAGATATTGGTATCCTGCTTTGTTAAAACATCACGTTCTGAAGAGTACCTACGTGTAAAGGTGAGACTAGATTGCTTATAATACTTGTTGATGCATAGTGCAATGATCCGTACTTCCCTGTTAAGGAAAACATATATAGTAATGCTTATAAATGTTTGGTAAAACAATTCTTTCAACTCAGTCATATTAGTAATGTCCTCACCCATTTTCGTGTTTTGAAACTGGGAAGGATTTTTTAATTGTCTTAATTGCGGATGGTAACTTACAAGTTTCTCTGTTTTTGTGAATTGTGTGTTTTATCACACATGTAAATATTTTATTTATAATCAGTGAAAGTATGTTATAGGAAAACCTAATAACGGTTAATAGTGGGGAATATCCTTAATTATTAGTTGTTCAATGTACCTAATTACTAAGATCAAATCATATCTTTTACACTCTTCTTCAAGTTGGAGCATATATGTTGAATGAGCCAAGTTGGTCACAAATGATGTCAATATGAGTTCTTCAAGGATAGATGCACATGCCAACAAAGAATGTAGTGAAAAAACTGAGTTAACAACTTCACAACGAGTCATACCAAACTCAAGCAAAATCGAGTTGAAACGGTTGAACCAAGCACGGGGAGATTGCTTCAAGTCTTACAGTGAGCAGCAAAGCCTACAATCAAGACTTGAGTGAGTCATCAGAGATTATAAAACCAGGTGGTTGATTCATGTACACTTCTTCTTGCAACTCATAGTGCAGAAGGAAATTTTTTATGTCCAGCTGGTGAAGAGACCAATGGTAGATGGTGGCCATGGCAAGAAAAAGACAGGCAAGGTTATTTTGGCCACAGGAGGAAAAGTGTCATCATAATCTAGGCAAAAAATCTGAGTATAACCTTTAGTCACCAATTGGGATTTGTAATAATCAATCGTATCATTTAACCAATGGTTTTGTTAGGAGGTGTTGTGGAATAGCTCAAATTAAACTCACTATAGATGCTTCTACCACAAATGATAAACCGCAATAACAGATAAACTGCAATCACAAACGGTAAAAGGTAAACTAAGGAAGATCAAGAAAGAATACACAATGGTGGAAGAACGAATGGAATTGGAGATGTTGCTGGATCAATGGGTGACACTTTCAATAGTGGAGGTGGAGTAGAGCTACTATTGACAGCATGTGGAACCTTTCGAGGACATTTTTTATGTTGGAAGAAAAACAAGGAGTAGTTTCAAAGAACGTAACATCAATAGAGACTAGATACCATTGTAGTTAAGAATAGAAACATCAATAGCCTTTATGGAATCAAGAGTAACCCAAAAATAAATGCATCTTAGGGATTTAGTAGTAACCTTTATTTTTACTTGGAGTGAGTTTAGGGACGAAACATGTCTTGCCAAATATATAGAGTGACAAAATGAAGTTTGTTTTTAGGGTTTGAGACGGAATGAAGAATTTGATTGTTAAGAACCGATGGAGGCATGTGGTTAATCAGATGACATGTAGTAAGAAGAACACCCCCCTAGAAATGTAGAGGAACATCATAGTGAAGAAGAAGAGTGCAAATTGTTTCCACAGTGGTGGTTTTTGCACTCAAAAATACCATTATGTTGTGTGTGTGGACACATGATGTTTGATGAAGAATCCCCTATGAGTTTAGAAAAGACTGAAATTGGGAAGACTAATATTCTCTTCCATTATTAGTTTGTAGAAATTAGTTTTGCAGTCAAACTAAGTTTCAATTTCAACAGAAAAGCTTTGAAAAATAGAGAAAACATCATAAAAATTCTTCATTGAAAAAAACCCAAGTACAATGAGAGAAATAATTTATAAAAGTAACGAAATAAAAATATCCTAATGAGTAACAAACGCGACTAGGATCCTAAATATCGGAGTAAGCTTTCACCAAATGGTGACACAACACGCTTATTGATTCGAGGAGCATAACTGGTACAGTACAAGTATGCTTACCCACTTGACACAACTCACACTGAAAAGACTTAATGGTTGAAGAACTAGGAAAAAGCTTACACAATATTTCTAGACTAAAGTGCCCAACGCCGTTGATGTACGAGAGTTGGAGAGGTAGAAGAGGCACAAGCCACTGGAGGGTTAAAATGATATAATAGTCCGTATAGTTCAAGGAGGAAAGAAGAGATTGGTAACTAGTCATATGATTTGAGACTAAGTATCCACGTCCAAAAGAGGAGGATTGTGAAACATGTCTGCTTATCCATGTTCCCAACTTGATGTTCATCAAGTTGATGAGTACATAACTGGATATCAGTGGCCCAAGTGCTGTAATATTTGTACGTAAGAGTTTTTTACATGGTATCAGTGGTACGTTGGTGAAAGTCACGATACATGAAGCGAAGTTTCTCTGTTTTTGTGAATTTTGTGTTTAGTCACACATGTAAATCCTTTATTCATCCCTACGTACTTTCCTAATTACTAGGATCAAATCATATATTTTGCATAACTATATGTTTTCAACTCTGTGGATCTTTAAACTTTTGACAAATATATTGACCCAACTATCCAATTGATCAATTTACTGCTTCCAAACAACTCTTTATTAAAGATCATTATTATTTAATGATTTAATTACGTTTTTAGTGCCTGAAATTTAGAATAATTGGCCCCCAAAATTATTTTAGTTTATCGAAGTTAGAAAAATATGATTTTAGTCTCTAAACTCTAGAGTTAATAGACTAAAAGTAATAGACTAAAAGTAGCTTCAAAACAAATCATTTAGTCCTTCAAATTGAATGTTTTAGGACTAAAATCATATTTTCCAAATTCATGAGATTGTAATAATATTTTTTTTTTTAAATTTGGGAGAGTGAAGAGATAATGAGGTCTTATTTATTTTATATTCAGCCTTAGCTTTTGTGACCAATAATTACTATGTAATAAAACAGGAGGCAATCCTCTTGGATCTTCTGAGAGTTATAAGTCATCATCGAGCTCGGCTAGCCACACCCATCCGCACAGTTCAGAAGATGTGCAGTGATACTGATTTCGATGTGGATCCATTTGATGACACCATTTCCACTCGTTCCAGATCAAAGAAAAACCGTCCTTTTGCTGCACTGATTGATCCACCTTATAAAGTTAAGCCTTCAACTCATTCAACTATTACAAATGATGACAGAGATGGTAAGACGGATGAAACCTTGCCATCTGACTTCAAAGTAGACTCTGACGAATTTGCTGTTACATCAAGTTCGAGCCAGAAGACCTCCAAATCCCAAAAGCCCAAAAAGGAAAGATCAGGAAGCACTGGAAAGGAAACAACATCCAAAATTTTGCTAACATCCAATGAGTTTGATTCTGGAGAGACTACAACACCATCAAAGCTAGATGATGAGAAATCTGTTGTTTCGCCGCCTTCGTCATTGTCGTCATCATCACTTAGTCCTTGTTTGGAAGAGAATATTATTCTTGATACTGCTCTGCTGAGCTCAGAGAGAACTCTTGCAGTTGATGAAGAATTGGTTAATTCTATTCCTGCAGAATCACAAGAAGTTTATCAGAATGGGAGTGAATCTCCTATTTGCAAGGATAAGAAGGATGGTGAGATGTCTTCATTGCCTAGTACTAAACAAAAGGATTAAGCGGATCAGCAGAATAGATGTTGATGTTGAAATAGAGTAGCTACTTTTTGTTGATGTTAACAGAAAAATGATCTAGCTGTCTTTTTTAAGCTGGGCATTGTGCAATGTATTATCCATTTGTAGATTAGTGGCAATCAATTCTCTTATGTACATCACAAATTATGTTCATATCTCGTGTCTATCTCTATCAAATTTTAAAAGAAAAAGACACAAGATTTAAACATGAGCTTGTCATTTTACTATGAGAGTACATTACATAACAGGGGGATATGTAACCCCCATTCAGAATCTCTGAATTAAGTAATATTCTTGGGATTTTATTTGTATTGGAGAACTAACCATCAATTTTTTTTCTTAAGAATCACGAAGATCAAAAACAGAAATATCAGGCTTAAATATTGACATCTGATGTTAAGATAAAAAGAAAGGTTCGAAACTTCTGATTTCCCTTTTTCTGTCTCATCCTAAACAGTCCAGTAGTGTGCTTTTTGGAGCAAAAGTTCAGAGCTTTTGCTTCGCGCACCTTCAATTTCTCAACCTACAGCCCCTGCAGTCGGGTGAAAATAACTGAACTACCCTCCATCCGATGTTTCCTCACTGTGTCTCACCGCTGGTACACTATCACTGTTGCAGAAGAAAAATAGAACGAGAATGCTACAGAGGAAAAAGAGCCGAAAAAATGGTTATTTGGAAAAACTTGTTCTGGAAAAATCATTCTAAAAAATACATTATAGAAGATATTATATATACTCTAAAAATTTGTTATTAAAATAATAAGTTTCTTTTAAAATATATTTCATGCGTTTCAGAAATTTTATTATCAAAATTTTGTATAGAAAATATTATCATATTGCATAGTGTCTTTCGGAATGTACTTCACGAATTATAAAAAACGTGTTTTGAAAAAATTTTCATAATAATCTGGAAATTACTTTGAAAACGGATGAAATTATCATATTTTTTAAATTGTGGGGTGTGCCAAGAAATTGTGAGGGTCCAGGAAGAAACAGCTGAAGCTCAGAGGTTACTGCTGTGAGCCATGGTCCTTAAGGAGTGCTTCTTCGTGCGCTTCCAAAGTGTTATTGGGACAACTCCAAAATTTAAAAAAATTCTAAATTTGCCCTTCAGTAAATTACCAAATTATCCTTGATTTTGAGAAATGATAAAACAGTAAATAGAAGTGGGAGATCAAATGTGAGATGATGGTGGTGGTGCAAAGTTGTGGGTGGTAGTGTGGGTGGAAAATTTGCATCGGTGGAGGAGTGGAACAACGGCGGCGCGGCGGAATAGTAGTGGAGTAACACTACGACATATTCAAATGTGTTGCGAAACTACTCATTCCGCAACAAAAACAGTTCCAAAACACGAAATCTCCCCACATACACTACAAATCTTATAATAGATGATACCTACCTTAAATGATTGTAAAATACAGTGTTAATTGACGATTTCAGATTGAAATGGGCACCCAAATCACAGCTCGGAATGAGGGGGAGGCACCGCATACAAGGGACGAGTAACAGAGATGGAAGGAGAAGATGGAAGGAGAAGAGTTTCTAAAAATTAGGATGTAAGAACAAAATGAGTCTGCACAATACAAAATTAAGGGTAATTTTATCTGTTTTGCAAATTTTGGAGGTGCCCCAAGAACTACTTGGAAGTGCAGGAAGAAGCACTCGTCCTTAAGCCAGCGTTAACGGTTTAAAGTGCGTGATAGATGCAAAAAATAAAATGGTTAGGCTCTTCGAGATGTCGCTAAGTCAAACCATACAAAAATAATGTTTCATAGTAAAGTTGGTACTAGACTTCCCCGTCCGAAGTTTTCATCATTCATACATTGCAATCAATGTTTTTGACGTTTAGATTTTTCTTAAAAATAGTGTAAGGAAAAAAAAAATCAATTTGCAGCATAACGTAGAAGTCACGTTGGTGTTTTCTTGGTTTATTTGGATGAAGTATAATCAATTTCCCAAAACTCCTCGGTGTCAATGCCTTAATTCCACGAATTCGAAAACTACTGGAACATGTCTGCAATTAGAACTTGGGAGAGAAATAAATGAATTTTGCAGAAAGTAAATATGCCAAAAATGCAATTAAGCTAAAGATCAATTTATAACTGCCAAAACTTGTTTACATTAAGCTCTACACATGCAATCAGGAGCAGGGTACGTATAAATGGATTGCTTCTCCTTCCTTAATCTTATTTGGCCTTGTCTGTTCTTGTGTCCATCAAGAACCGCACGTTGAAATTCTGACCAGTTTACGCTTTTATTCTGAAATAGATGCCCCAGTAATCCCATGCTTGGTCTGATAGTCTTCAGATTCATATAAGCACGATGCGCCACCTAAAGAAGCAAAAGATGAACGTCTAAACCATAAATTTTGGAAATTTAATTCAATTCTTGCACCAATACTAAACAAATATAGCTAGGTTCTTTTTAAACCTATAAGTTGTTATGCAACAAATTATTTATAGCTGTACAGTTTGAAATAGAATATTTAACAATGATTCTTACCAGAGCATTGTGCATATTGCCTGGAGAAGCAGAAATGAAGATGTCACTGTGCATGCTCACGTAGTAATCAACAGAAGCTAACAGTGATGCCTTTCCTTTAACCTTGGCCAGTTCCTCTGTGGAGACTAGGCTCTTCTTATCTTCCATAAGAGGAAATAACTTGCTTAGAGTTGCTAACCTAGCTTCTCCACCATAAACCTGAAAGCATACAATCAAATCCAGACCAAGGCCTAAGTCAAAGCACAGTGCCAATCGATAAAAGTATCAGAAGGTAATAGATTGTTAATCATTAGCCATCATTACAAATATCAGAATGAAATCTACCCTGTGTAATAACAAGCCTTCCAATCATATGTTGTTGTTAACGAACCTTGTGGGAAGCAAGATAGAGCCGTGTTCTATTATTGAAACCCAAAGCTGCCAGGAGCAATCCAATTTCTTCAGGAGTGAGTGGGCAGCGCCCCTGACTTCTCAACTCTTCATCAGTGAATTGAGAGTTTAATACCCTTCCCTGCCAAAGCACCTGCCGGTACTTTGCTAGAGCAAGCTTCTCGGCTTTACCCCCACCAAAATCACAGGCCGAATGAGCAGCCATATCCTGCATGGGCAATTTGGAATCAAAGTGTTAAGGACTGAGATATGTAATGATGATAAAGCAATAGATACCAGATCTTAGCTATAAGAACTCAAGGATAACACTCTGAAATTGCAGAAACAAAGATGGAAAAGAAATCAAACAAAATAACAAGCACCCAAAAACACCCACTAATCAAACCTAATTTTCTCTCAACACCCGCCTAAGCCCACACTCCTGTTGATTTCTCCGACGATGTACCGATTCCAAGTCATTCTTTCGGAATCTCCCATTATTAGTCCTGTGAAAAGGAAGAATGAGAGGGTGATCAAGGACATTGGAAGAAGTGGTAAGGAACTCTCTTCATTTGGTATTCGACCAAGTTGAATGGCGTCAAGTGATCTCACCAAGTGGGACAAGACTTTGTTGTTGTAATACAAGGTTACAAGGAAAATTCAAGATGAAATATGCACCTCCCAGCAGTTAATTTAAAAGGTCTTAATAACATAATCATCCCTTTTGTTCAATAGAAATGTGTTAACTAGTAGTGCTCAACTACAGAAGGACGAATCATAATTTAAATATAGGACACCATACTCAGACATCAACGTTGCACACTTACAGGCAACATAAATATGTAGTTCCTTGAAGCCATAGTTGCCCTAAAAGTTCTAGACAACAGAGTCAACATATTTTCTATATATAAGCATGCATTCTTGGCTACAATAATAGAGAAGCATGGACCATCATTTCATTATTCAAATACTACTTCAAAGTTCAAACAACTAAAGCAGTTAGTCTAATGCCTGTTAATTAATTATCAACCTATAAACAACATAGACGATTGTGTATGCAATAACTGAATTAGAATGACAAGCGACCTAGAATTTCACAAAGCTACATGCATAAGCTTCGATTCGTAATAAACCACTCAAACCAAAAGGAAAACTGTACTTTGTCAAAACGCAGATGCAACACAACAAACTTTCCAGTTTGCTGTTTTACAGACACGTCAGTTTCCTCCCGTGCAAAATCTTTCACTTCAGCTTGGTTGACAATAGAAGTGCGGCGGAGACGATGAATAATGGCATCTCCTAATTCCTTGATATGTGGAACAAAGATCAGTGCTTCAAAGTTGACCTTACAACGGAGGCGCTGGATGTCTGATGGCAGGTTGTTGAATGTCAAGCGATGAGAGAATGGTGCAATAGCAGCAATTCCATAACTGTATCAACCAGAAAATCTACAACAACTGAAAATAGATATTTATGTAAACAGTATATATAAAGGAAGAAATTGAATGGTTTATGGCACCAGTGAAGATAGAAGATTCATGCCTGCTATACAGGTTTTCTGCTCATGAAAAGAGTTGAAAAAAAGGAACTGTTTTATTCAATCTTTGGGTTCGAACAAGTGTATCCATATATATACAAATAAAGTTTCTATCTTTCATATATAGGAATAAAAAATAAAATAACTATCTTTTGGTTTATCTTATATTGAGATAAACTAATCTAAAAGATAAATTTTTCCATCCTAAATATCAATTATGTTTTCAACACTCCCCTCTCAAGTTGGGGAATGGATATTAATCATCCCAAACTTGCCAATAAGCTCCTTTAAACTTCTTGAAGGGAATCCTTTCGTGAACATGTCTACCAATTGGAGCCCCATACAAACGTGCTGTGACCATAAGACCGTTGTCTAATTTTTCTTTGATGAAGCGTCTGTCAACCATTATGTGTTTTGTCTTCTCATGCTGGATTGGATTATGGACAACACTAATAGTTGAATTGTTTTCAAAAAACAGCCTCACAAGTCCTTTAGTTTTTACTTTCAGGTCATCAAGAATAATCTTCATCCATAATGGTTCACAAATACCATGTCTCGGCTGAAAATCCTGCTCTTGCCCTAGACCTAGCAACTACCATTCTGCTTCTGAACCCTCCATGTTACAAGGTTTCCTTCCAAAAACATGCAATATTGGAGGTGATATTTTTATCTACAATTGACCTACCATAATCTGCATTTGTAAGTACCTTTATGGACAATGTGCCCTCTTCTCTTGAACAAACAATCCTTTTTCCTAGACTTGCCTTCAAATATTGACGGTTTCTATCAAACTTTCTGTAGGTGCCTTTCATTGGGATCCTGCATAAATTGGCTTACCACACTAACAACTTCCCCCCCCAATCTCTAGTATTGGGACTTTTCTATTATTGGACTTTCTTCACTTCCAATCTTGTTTTCAGTTGGTACTTCAGATGTCTTACATCTCAATTTCCTTATTTCTTTGAGAAGATCGAGTATATATTCCCTTTAGGAGATAAATATACCCCTTTTGGAATAGCAATCTGTTCCAGAGAAGTACATTAGCTTTTCCAACTCCTTCATTTCAAACTCGGTTGTCAGCTTCTTCTTCAAAGCCTATTCTTCTATCTAATCATCACCTACAATGATCATATCATCCAGATATACCAGGAGAAGAGTGAGTTTGCCCTTAGGGGAGTACTCTATAAAAAGTGTATGACACCTTGACTCTATTGTATCCTGGGGATGTCATAACCTAGGTGAATCTTCCAAACCATGTTTGAGGAGATGGTTTGAAACCACACAAAGCCTTCTTGAGCCATACACCTGCTCTTTTCACCATGAGAATTGAATCGTAGGGGAATCTTCATGTAGATTTCCTCTTCTAGATCTCTATGAAGTAAAGTATTTTTAACATCAAACAACTTCAAATCCCAACCAAATTGATGACTAGGGAAAGGGTAATCCTTATCATATTCACCTTTGCTACTAGGACGAATGTCTCCTCATAGTCTATTCCATAGATATGAGGAGGAATACTAGCATAAGTGCCATGGTAATTAATAAAGTCTGTTATACTAGACTTGTGCTGAGTCGGCTATATTGTTACTACACCTATTAGGTAGATTAGTTACACGATCAGCTCCCTCCCTAATTCTACACCTATAAATTTTCTCTTCCTGGTTTGTCTTGCAAAACTAGTTCATTCATTCAGCCTTTTAATTTTCCACGAATATAATTCTCCTGAACATTTTGTTCCTTTTATCCCTCATTTTATCAAACTTTCTAGTGCACTATAGATTCGTATTACAGAAAAATAGCACTTATCAATTGTATTTTGAAAAACCCTCTCTGATAACTAGCATCAAAAGCCTTTTAGTCACAATTACAGAAAACAGAAGCCATCTAATGACATAACATAACAAACCAGGTAAAGCAATGATTATAGTGGTAAGCTATGTACATACCTCTGAAGTACAGGCAAGACATTTTCTATATACCACTCAGCTGTAGCTTGAACGGGTGCAGTTTTAATTCTAGTAGCTCTTATGCCTGTGGCATAGTACTCTCTCGTGCTCCAAGAATAGTCACTAGGAGGTTCCTTCACTATAGACACTTCATCACGGAGGACATCAATAAAGTGATCCAAGTCAAATATATCTTCGAATGAACTGCGGAAACAAAACAATTTCACTTAAACGCCAACTTTCCAGTTTGAAAATTAAACATATAAAGGTTGAAAAAATAGCAGACTCTGAATATACCTTGAATCTTGCCACACAGGGTTCACTTCAAAATGTGGGATAACCAACGTTGCATTCAAAATCTTAGCAACAGCAACAGCATCACATATCTTTTAAAGGGGGAAAATGATATTAGACAAGTGTCAAATTGACTTTTGATGCAAATACCAATGAAATACATGATAAAACGCTATCCTTTTCCCCCCACTTTATCTATTTGATCAAATTATACGCTTTCAAAACAATCTCATCATTTACATACCCCCATCTTCTGCTGGTTCAACCCTCCATCAAGGAAAACCTGGATATAACCGCGTGACTTTTCAGGTAGAGCTGCAAGAGATTATAAGCATAAGGAAACATGTAAAATACCAGCCACTAGTCACAGACAATACAGCCCTCATTTTCAGGATAAATAAATGTCCAATGTCTAAAGAAAAATCAATTCAATATACTAGAACTCACAAGGTGGTTTTGGACGCTCAGTACAAGGTTTCCATCCTTGGAAGGCTAACGGAGACCAGAGACTAGTTTGAAGTTCAACAGACTGAAAACAATAAAAAAATGTTAATCTCGAAACAGCTAGATACACAAAAAGCATGTCAAATCAACCTAATCGTTAAACATGATTATGATTAACGTGTACTTGTACTCACAGGTTGGTGCTGCAAAGCACCCTCTAGCAAATCCACGTGCATAGGCCTCGGAGCAATCCACTCCTGCAATGCCCATTCATCAAAATTGGTTCTTCATCAAATCAATTTCGGTTTTTCTTTTAGTCAAATTTCCCACATAAAAGTCACAATTAATATGTCAAAATTTAAGGAATTAAAAAAAAAGATGAAAATTAGAGTTACAGAGAACATCGAAGGCGAGGCACGACCAAGAGGTTGGAAAAGATTGGGAAAGAAAAATGGCAAGAGAATGACGAAAACCGCAGCGAAAGCGGACTTTTGAGAGTGGTTTAGTTGGGTGAAAATCTGAAGCTTCATTGTTCATAAAGAAGAGTTTCGTAGTTGACGATTTAAACGCTGCGTTTTTGCACCGATCAACGCAGAAGACAGTGTTCCTTTAGCTTCATTGGATTCATCTTCGTCTGCAGGTCGGGGATCCAATTATGGGCCTTCAGGCTGTAATAGGTAATAATCCAATTTGTCCTCCAACTATATATGAACTTTTTTCACTTTTAAGGTTTATATATATAAACATCTTTACAAAGATGTTGAAGATAAATGTGGTATTGATGATTGTTAGCTTTGAGATCAAACTGTTTTCATTAATTAGAGCTTGCATCACGTATCTCTTACAAAAATGAATGAATTTGTTGAAGATCTTGTTATAATCTACTAATATTTATGTTTAAAAATATAGAATATTAGAAAATACAACTCTATTAAATAAATAAATTAATAAAGTATAAATCATTCTTTGTAATTATATTTTACATTTTTTTTCTTAATTTATTGAGTGTTATTTAAGAGGAAATTGGTATAAAGAGCTTTTATATCTCATAAGTTTGTAACTTGAATGAAGGGACGCAATTTGTCACCAATTTTTCATATTGAGAAATATGAGTTACTACAATAATGACTAGTCTAGTCACTCGAAGCATTAGATCAAATAATGGAAAAGAATGTACAAATGACATTTTTGATAAATTTTTTATAGAAGTTGTATTGAACACCAGTGTCACACATCCCATAACAAAATGATGAGAGAAAAAAAATAAAAACATCATGAAGATGACAAAGTGTATGTTACATGAGAAGGATTTGTTAAAGAAGTTGGAGACAAGATTACAAGCACTACATTTTTGTCAAATAAGCTATCAACTAGAGTTTTGAACAAAATAACTATTTGAAGGTTAGTTTGGATACACATCAAATTTACAAATTTTGAGAATATTTGGTTGTATTTTTTTTTTTTTTATATTCTTCAGGTTAAAAGGGAAACTTAACAAAAAGGTTAAAGTTGGAGATTTTATGGATGCAATTTCATATTTAAAGCTTACGAACTTTTGATCCACAACATGAAAAATTTCTTGTAAGTAGAAATGTAAAGTTCATAGAAGATAAATGATATAATTTGGAAGAGCCACTAAGAAAGAAACTTCCAAAAATTCTACAACTTTTTGATGATGAAGTTGATAAAACCCTTATTAGAGAAAAAAAGATATTTATCTAATATTCATCAAAGGTGTAATGTGGTTGTCTTATAACCTAGTGAATTTGAATAAACTAAAAAAATATGAGAAGTGGATTAATGTTACGATGAAAGAATTAAAGATGACTGAAAAAAATAATACATGAAAGCTAATGGATGGACCTCAACACAATATAGAACTAAACTAAATGCAAATTGTTCTATAAATAAACATAAGGTCAAATTAGTGATGAAAGACTATGCTTAAGTATTTGTAGTAGAATTTTTAAAAACATTTATTCTCGTTATAATGTCTTAATACAATTAAAATGTTGTTTGTTGTGGTTGTACACAACCATTTAAATATAAGATCTACACTTTTAAATGGTTATTTGTAAGAGAAGATATTTGTGAAGTAACTAAAGAATTTCAAGTCAATAAACGATAAAACAAGATTTATAAGAAAAAAAAATATTTTGTATGGTTTTAAAGAGACTCCAAAATGTTTAGTATGATGGAATTAAGGGTTATCTTTAAAAACTTGAATGTATTAAAAATTCAAGTGAAGTGATTTAATTACTAGTTTATGTTATTGACTTCTTTATAACATACACTAATAAAAAACTAATGATGAATATTTCAAATTTTTGAGATGCAATATGTTGGTTTAATGTATTTTTTAATAAAATATTTTTATTATTAATATGGTAAAACGAAACATAGATATTATAATGATTTAACAAAACGAAACATAGGGGTTGTTTGTTTCAGAGAGTGGAAACAAGGGAGCAAAGAAGAGCAGAGCGAAGACCGTTCCAAAAAACGAGGTAAAATTTTACATAAAAATGAAAAATTTCTTTGCTTAAAACTTTCCTAGCATAGAATCAACGATTTGAAGGAAGTCTTATTTTAATAATTAAATAAAGAAACTAATTTAATTATAATTAAATAAAATATAAGAAAAATTAAACTTTTCTTTTAAAATAATAAATAATTGAAAAATATATAATAATTAAATTTATAATAAAAATAAAAATGTAAAATAAAAATAAATTAAATATTTTTAATATATGTTTCATATTAAATACTTAAATAAATTTAATAAAATTATAAATATCAATAAACTAAAAAATTAAAAAGTATTAATAATAAATTATAAAATAATAATAAAAATAAGATAATTTTAAAAATAATCATAAAATTATAAATAATAATTACAATAATAAAAATAATAATATTAACAATAATAATTTATTTTTAACTTTAATTTTATTCTTAAATTATACATAATCTTATTTCACCTATTAAAAAATATATTTTATTCATTATATCTATCACATCACTCACAAACTTTCATAAAACTTTCTCTTTATTTCTTACTATCTTTCCTTTAATCAAGCACACACACTCTCATCTCAAATAAACTCAAATCCACTTCCTAATCCAAACAAACCCTAAATTAAAATATTTTATAAATAAATTAAACATAATAAAAAATTACTTATTTAAACAACTTTGTGTATTATATATATATATATATATATATATATATGATAAAGATTTTTTTATTTGATATACGCCTTTTATATTCCTATTCTATCTCTAATTATATTTTAAAATTTAGAAAAATATGAAAATAAGTTATCTTAAATCCTAATAACTAAAAACATATTTCAATAACCCAACATGTTACCAATCATTCACATTTTTTCGATGGCATATTATATTATAAATTATTTATTATTTTTTATATAATCATCATTATTAATTTTTAATTATATAAATTAAAGTAAAGTGTTAATAGTATAAAAAGTAAACTATTGTTGTGCAATCAAAGTATTAAATAAAAGACATTCTTTTCTTCATTATTCTCATAGTGTCATATTAAACATACAAACCAAGAAAATTAATCACTTATGTCATAATTATTTATGGGATGCCCTTAGATCAACTTGTAACTTTTATATTAGATGAACTTCACTTATAACTAAAATGTCTTGATGTTCACATATAAAGATTCGTTTGTTCTTTATTCTTTTCAAGAAGCATTGTCTTCACATGGTTATGTTTGGTCTACTTTATTAAAAACGTATTGTTCTTTTAAGCTTTTCTTTAAAGTATATCTACACTTTGTATACATATTGAATTGTAGACAGGATTTTATCTCTACATGTCTCTAACGTAAACATTATGCATATAGCTAAAATATGTAGTAGTAATATAGTTTTGAGACAATAATATTATATAACTTAATATTCTAAGCATTTGAAACAAATATTGTGATTCTTAGTTTGGTTGGAGTGTACTTGGCTTTGGAGTTGGTTTTATAAAAGTATGTCGGTCTCTACATGTGTAAAAATGAATGTTAATGTTATGCTATTACTATTTGTTCTCAGTGAATGAGAGAAATACTAATATTACCCAGACATTCTCATATTGTCATTTACTAATAGGCAAAGTTTATTAGAATAGTATAATTTTTTTTGTAATTATTATATATATTTCATTATTTGATGACTAACCAGTTATTTAATATGCTACAAAATTATAGTGTATTATCAACATTGTATCTTAATATTATTAAAACTTAAATATCTTTTAATTTAATAAATGTAAATTATTTTCTCTTTTAGTTCTTCAAATTAAAATTTTAATTTTTAATTTCTAAATTTTAAAAAATTACTTTATTAACCTTAATAATTAAAGATGCTGCACTTATTATTGTGTAGCAAATGTAAATCTAAGAGACCAAAATCACCTCAAACTACAAATTTTAAGGTAATAATCTTATAAATTTTTTTATATATTGTTTTTTCTTATTTATTCAAGATAATAAAAATGGAATTTTTTCTTATCTATTTTTACCTCATCTGGAACTTGGATATATACTTAAATACAATATGACAACTATTAATTATCCTATATGTGATTAACTGATAGTTATTATATAAAATCTTATAAGAAGTATTAATACAAGTTTGGATTAATATACAGTGTTCTATTCTCCTAACCTCTTTCAATATCTTGGTTTGGGACACACTTTACTTCCGGTTATTGTTCATTGAGCAGTTAGCCTTGCTTTTCCCCTCATCTCCACTGCCATTGTTGATGGCTTTGGAAGCAGATTCTTGTTCATTTATAGTGATGTTCGCATGCTGGTCTGTCAGGCAATTAAAACAAAGTTAATGTTTACATATAACATATTATTAGTATTATTTGAGATGAAGCTGGTATGGTACTAATAATCACATTTTTTTGTGAGTGAATATTGGGGGTATCTGTTGTGCTATATGGTACAAAGGACATACAGAAGGAAAATGCAACTGTGGTGTTGGTGCTATTCTGTCTCTACGAGGTAGGTTTTGGTTGGTCATGGGGGACTCTCACCTGGCTAATTCCGAGTGAAATTTTCCCCTAAAAATTAGAAAACCTGGACAAAGCATGTCTGTTGCTGCAGTTCATAACCTATTTACATTATGCAGACATAGTTGACAGTGTCATGTCACTTTTGGTGTGGTATGTTCTTGTTTTTTGTGATAATGACAATCTTTGGTATATTTTTCTTGTCCTGGACAAAAAGGAAATCCTCTGGAGTCAATCATGCTGTAGTAAACATTGGCTTTGGCAACCATTTGTGCAAGTCGATCAGTAAAATCTCCATAAATAAAGTAATCTTCCATCTTATATGCAAAAAATATAAATATTTTACTTATTGGCACTGATAAAAATAATTAAATTGATTAACTTCAATAAGTAACATTATACTTTTAAATTTTATTTCTCATAAACTCAAAATATTAAAGAATTTAAAGAATAATTATATTTGATGACATTGTTCATAATTTAAAAAATTGAGAGAAAAAACTCGAAACATTCTAACGGTGTATTCCTGCCTGCTACAAAGACATGTGAAATGTGCATAAACACATGTTAAATGTTAAATGTGTATAAACACACACCTGACGAACATACATTTACTTCTCACATTGGAGGGACACTTATTTTATTTTAAAAGAACTTCATCATTATTACTCCTTTTTCACACAGTGTCATCCTACATAAAGTAAACTAGACAAAATCAAAGATGAATCAAATCTAGTCCATAAACTCTCTGCAGAGTACCTGCATTTAGTCAATAACAGTCAACTTTAGACCATCCTCCCCTCTTCTAGTAATATATTTGGTTTGAAAGTAATGAATGGATGATATTAGAGGAACAACTGTGTATTTTGGATTTTGCAGGCTAAACATAACCCCTTCCAATCCACTAATATAGTTGCTTCTCCATTTATTACTTCAAGAAAAGAAAGAGAATGAAATAAAGAAGTGATTTTGGTATAGAATACAAGCATACAAAATAATTAAGAACGAAATAAAAATTGGAGTTAAATTCCCATATTTAGGGGTAAATGTTTCTCTCCTGGATAAATAATTCTGTCATACTTAGGAGTTAATTTTCGCTCTCTATGCTACAACTTCACTCATTGTCTCGCTCAACATCTTGGATAAACATTGTTCAGTTGTAATACACCGTAAGAGCAATAAAAATAGACATAAAATTCTAGATTATCTCCCCCAACAACTTTTGAACATTCAACAATGTGAGAAATAGAGCTACTGTTATAATAGCATGCAGTTTGTAAGTAGAGCTATACCAGGTGTACTATAAGGGAAACCGGTAACCAAAACCAAGGCACACTTACACGATCCAAATAAGTTAGCCGATCGAGAAATATCCGGAAGGTCGACCGAGAACTAATTGACCAACCAGATTTCCTATTCATAAACTGACACGTGATACACATCAAATAAGACACCATAATGGGCCATGGGCCCATCCACCTAGGACCCATTCAATTACTATAAAAGCCAAAGAAAATCCTACGAAATACTACAAAATAAGATATTGTTACTTTATCCAATCTTATCCTGTTTTCACTCGGACCCACACTGACTTGAAGGATTAACTCCCGGGATTGTGTATAACGGAAGATCGGAGGAGACACAGGAGTGATCGAGGTTTCTAAAGAAGGAAGTTCGAAGACACTGTTACTTGTTGGAGCCGACCGGCCTCTTACAAGAACACCAGGTATTGCAAATACTTAATAGCTCACTCAAAATAAATTTAAACATTAGCTCACGTGCTGATATAAGTTCTTACTTCTAAGCTGGGAGAATATGAATCATACCATGAATAGTATAGTCCTAAAATCACCTCTAGCCCTTATCCTCCTCTTTACCTCACCACATATCGTTGAAGTTCCTGAACTTGATCTGCCAATCTATGACTAAATAGATCAACCTTACCTGATCAGTGTACTTTACCAGTTAACCTACCCACCAGAGCACCTCTATCTTAATCCAACTATTAACCACCATAACCTGATAATGAGGGGAGATATCTGCACAACAAAATCGACACATATCACTACTATCCAACAATCTGCAGTGTTGATTTTCTTATCAACAGTTATCCAACAATCTGTAACTTACAACTATATTTTATCTTCTACATCCCTCACTTTAGAGGGCAAAAGCTTTACATAATAGTGAACTCACAATAATGTAGTTTGTGGTTTCATTTCTAGCATGTAAACTCATCATCGAACAAGGAGCATTCCCCAAGGTTGCAGTATAGATACACCCAATCTACCTTCCAAAATTAAAGAGCAAGGGGAGTTATAATTCATAAGTGAAAGGAATACCAATTTGTAAGGATAATCTAGGTTGGCCTCTTGTGTACTTATAGTTAGGGCCTGGAGATTTTCATGAATTTCAAAACAAACTTGTCCTAAACCAGTTCAACATCAGTAAAACAGGCTCAAACTGTAAAACTTGAAATACAGAAAAAATTAATTGGAAAAAAAATTGTTTCCTTTCCAATACCTAAAACGAATCTCAGATCAATAGAAATATCCTGAACAAAAGAAATTACAACGAAACTGATCCCCTAAAAAAGCTAAGCAGATTAGCTAAGGCATTCAAAATGAACTCCAAAATCAGAAAATCCCAAAATAAAGTGGCAGCATCAACCGAACGACGATGACAAAGGGACGCAAATGCGCTTCGAACAAAAAATCTTTGAAGTTGAATATATTTATGTAAGCAATTACAAAAAAGCTTCCCAAATTCATATATAAAAAACTCAATCAATTGAAAGAAAATAAATTATATGGAGCAACATTAACCTACTCTGAGATTGAGATATAGACACAAGAGAGCTACATTAATAACCGAAAAAAACTCACACCCCCTTTCGAGGCCTTCCCCGCTTCCGCGCAGAACGGAAACCCAATTCCGAAGCAGCCCCATTCGAAACAGCCTTCGGGCCATTCTCAAACACGGGCTCAGGCCCATTGGAGCCCGAAGTTCCAAACACAAAGCCCATGGGCAAGCACCCCCAGTTACAATAATAGGCCTCCTGGCCCGGCACGAACGGGGGAAGCGACGGGATCGAAAGCCCGTGGAACGACCTCTCGCAATTCTGGCACCTCAGGCAACACCCCTCGCAATCCACAGGGTACTCGAAGAGAAAATAACAGTACGGACACGCGGTCCAGAAACTCGCCGTTTCGACCGAACCGGCCAAGTCACGGTCGTACAAGGCTTTCTGAACCGGGTCGGATAAAACGGCCCAGGCATCGGTGACAAGCTTAAAAGCGTGGTCGGCGAGGGAAAAAGGGTTCTTGTCGGGATGAAGGAGAAGGCCGAGTCGGCGGTACTGTTTTTTTATGAGGTCGAGGTCCTGGCACGTGCGATCCACTTGGAGAATGGCGTACCAATCGAGGTGGTTGTTTTGGATCGGCTTCTCGGCGGCGGCGATGACGTCGACGATGGCGAGGATCTGGTCGGAGCCGTCGAGGAGCGGCTCCGCTTCCTGCGCGAGAACGGCGAAGTCGCGGGAGCCGCTCAGGTCGCGGCTCTGCAGCAGCTTCTCGCCGATGGCGAGCAAGCGTTCGGCTTCGGCTCTGTTTGGGTTCATTTTTATCTTATTTTGTTTTTATTTTATTTTTGTGAACTGCTGGGAGTTACCAGCAGCAGAAACAGCGCGCATTAGTGGCTTATTAAACATTGACTGCTTCTCCTGGAGACAAACCAAACACGGTATTGTTATAACTAGCTAGCCATGCCCGCAAGTGTAGATTATGTTTGATTTGTTTCATCTCTTTTTAGATATCATAATAAACTCACTTGATTTTTAGTCCCCCAAACAGCCTTTTTTTAAAATTCGATAATACATATGTAAAATTATAACTATTGGTAAAATAACTGATTAGTGTGTATCATTTTCATCATAAATTATTGTTCTCTTTATTCTTAGTTATCCAATTTATTCGAATTAAATAATGTAACTGATCTAGTTGATTGTAATACATTTATTTTAGTTTTGTTCTATCCTTATAGTTAAGACTTGTAAATAAGGATAAAAAAAAATACATGAAATAATTTTACTACCTTCCTAAATAATTGTTTCGAAATTATATTAACCGTGGCTTTTGACTAATTGATTGCACACGTTAATGATGTAAATTGATAAGTTGAAAATGCAGGATGAAAAATTAAATTTGATTCAATTTTATGATATACCGTAACACAATATATCAGTTTAGAATTTAAGTTATATATTGTTGGTGTAATTTTCTTTTACTTGTGTTCTGTAAGATCTTTTATTGGATGGTCTTGAAAAAAACGTTTTATTATGATAATGGGTATAAATTAAATTGATAAATTTACTACAAATAAGCTGAATTAATGCAAAACATTTCATCCCAGCATTTTACACAATTAAAATTTGTTTGCAGGGCAGAAGTAAATGTGAGAGTTTTTTTTCACTTTATCTATTTGATTAAAAAAATTGAAGGCGAGTGTTAACACCATAATAGGATTTGTTGGTTTACTCTTTTAGAACAATTTTTAAAACTTGATAAATTTTAGGTCAAAATTTGATTACCAAATCGTGTCTAATTGTAGAAGAAAAAATCAGAACAGAAATATATTAATTAAAATAATTTAAAATTCTTTTCTGAAATCAAATTTTATTATTTGACTTTGAAATATTTGATCGTCATGTTATAGATGTAAAGTGTAACTTTTAATATGCACATTAAAAATAATGTTGTATCTTCTTGAAAACGGTCTTAAGTAGTATTAAAAATATTTGTCTTTGTACTAGATTTCACATGAATAGTAATAAGATTTACTTAAGATGGTGAGACCCACCAAAACTCACAAAGTGAGAAGAAGAGAGAATGAAAGAAAAAGAAAAAAAAAAGAAATGGAGAGAGAAAAATAAGAAAGTGACATAGATTATTCAGATTTAAGTGTTATGTATTTGAGATTTTATATTGAATGAAAATAAAATTAATTTAAAATATATAAATAGAAGTATTATCATTTTAGTAGTTGAAATTGTGAAAATAAATTAGATTTAATTTTACTTTTTAATAAAATATTTCATTTCATTTTAAATAATATGTTACTGAATGAGATTATCTATAAATATATAGTTTTGCATATAAAATATTTATATTTATATTTTAACTTAATTGGACGAAATTCTTTTATCAATGTAATTTCAAATTTTATCTGTTAAGTTATTATTAGTCTGGAAGATTCATAAATTTTTTATCTTATGAAAATTATATTCATATTTTAACATGAAAAAATATCTAAAAATACTACATTAATTAAAAGTCAGATTCATTTATATGCTGTAAACCTTCTTTATATAATCGTAATCTATTTTAATTAAATTTATTATAGAATAAAAAACATTTTTACCAAAATGGAATAATGTACTGTAGAAATACTCATTGAGAGGTAACAGCACGTCAGACAAATAGCATGCATGGTCATCATGTACGAAAAGCAACACCTCACAGAAATATGTAAAGTATTCATTGAAATAATAAATAGAAATGAAATTGTGGATAACAATCCCTTCATATTATTCAATGGAAAACGGTACGTATTAGTTTTCACGTAAAACAAAAGTAGAAATGTTTCCACTTCAAGTTAATTGACAGGATTTGATAATATTTTCAAGTTTTATGTTTAAAGTACATTTCACTGTATTAGAATAAGGAAAAAGTATTAATAGATTAATTTTTATTTCAATTAATTCATGATGAACTTTTTTGATATCATAATAAAATACAAATATGATAAGGATACGACGTGATAATATAATAAATAAATTACGTTTAATATATAAATATGTATATATTATTCTCAATAACAATAAATACTCTAATATTATAATACGTCTCAGATTTGGAAGATAATCTATCCAAACAAATAGTGAATGACACTTCATATAATATTAAGTACTGAGAAAAAAAACACAATTCCTAAAGTCATGTGAAAACTGAGTGATATGTTGTTTTTATTAAGTATAATGAGATTCGTATTATTAAAAATATATATTATATAAATTAGAAATAAGGTCATTTTATATAATTATAAATAAGATCATTTCATAATATATAGTAATATATAAATAAATATAAATTTTATTTTAATTGATTTTATAATTTAAAGTTGATTTTTTAAAATATAAGTAACAAGTAAAGAATCATCAGATAATATGTTTATTAGTAAATAGTGGCCTATTAGGTAAGGATTATGTCGATTTTAAAGCGTCATCATTGTTAAATTTAAAATTGACATGAATAATAATTATTTTACCGAAACTTTTAAATTTCGAGCAGCAATTTAATCTTTAGTATTAAAAAACTCGTTTTTCTAATATATAAAAATTATTCAATATTTAATTACCCCAACAAGTACTAAAGTTCTATTTGTTTCTAAGCACGAAAAGTCTCAAGACAAAGAAAAGGGATAAAAAGTGCAAATATCAGTAATTAAAATAATATAAACTCACGTAAAATGAGAATAATTGATAGTTTAAACTTTATGCGAAATAAAGAAGAGATTTACAATGATTTTTAATAAATTTTGAAAGATAATCGATTATGTTATTTATATAATCGATTATCATTTTAATATTTATATTTTGTATAATAAAATAAACAAATATTTTAATTTAATTATATTTTTATAAATTAATTTTTATTTCAAAATATTTTTTAGAAAATTATTTTAAATTATTTTAAATATATTAATATACAAAATTATTTTTTACCTATCACATTGTTTATAAAACTTTTCGTTCAAATCTTATATTCTTTTTTTTAATCTAAACAATTTAACTTTTTATACACTTTTATACAAATCAACTCAATTAGATTGAGAAAAAAATGGTGAGAATAAAAAGAAAATTTATAAAAATTTGTAAATAATATAATAAGTATGATTGATAAAATATTTTTTTAATAAATGAAATTGTAAATAAAATAAATTAAAGATTAAATATAATTAATTTATTGATGTGATTGATAGATTATTGTTATTTTAATTGATGAAATTATAAAAGTATAAATTATTTTAAAATTAAAATTAAAATACAAAATTAAATTATTATTGTTAATAATAATATTATTTTGTAAATTTATTTTGATTATTATTATAGTTTTAATTTTATATTATTACTTTTATTATCATTTTACAATTTTACTATTTTTATTATTATTATTATTATTTAAACTTTTATTATTTTTATTATTATAATTATTATTTATAATTTTATTATGATATTTAGTTTTTAAATTAATATTTTTAGTAGTTTATTTTATAACTATCTTAGTTTTATTATTATTTTATAAATTTATTTATGAATACTTTTTTATTGTTTTAGTAATAATAATAATAATTATTATTATTATATTATATAATTATTATATTTATTTAATTATAATATAAATTAAAAATATTAACAAATTAATAATAAAAGTTAATTATATAAAAAATATAGTAGAAACTTTTAACTTTTCTCGCAAATCTTTAAGTACATGCAAAGAAAGAACCACATAAATATTTTACCTAGTTTTGCGTTTTTTATTAATATTTTGTTTTTTAATTTTCGTGTTTTCACGTTAAATTCTCACTTCCGAACTTTCTCTGCAAATCAGTCTTTAAAAACAAATAGACTGTAAGAGAGAAACAGTCCATATAGACGAAATACGTTTTAAATATATATATATAAAAAAAAACCTTGTACTTATTAGGTCTAGAGTTAATTTTATAAAATTAAATTATATTTAAAGTCCATTTTCTATAATATAAATATCAAATAAAAAATCATCGGAGGATGCTGTTTATCGAAACTTTCAGAAAATTCAAACAATAATTAAATCCTTAAAATTTAAAAACTCATTTTCTTTGTATCCAATATACTTGTAACTAGCTTTTCATTCTTTAACTTCCTAACGAACACTAACAAAAGAAAGTCTATATAAATAAATCACGTTCTAAATATTAAAAAAAAAACATTTGTACTTATTAATTTGAAATCACTATTTTTAGATTAGGACAATTATATATAGAGTTATTACTTTAAATTAAATGAGATTATCTTTAAAGTTATCTTTCAATTAAATCATTGCAAATATTTTAGCACTTATTTTTTTATAATTGAACTGCATGTCTCATCTAATACTATATAATGATATTTAATATGGTTTAATATATGTTAGTTTTTTTACTTTATTTAAGAACTGATTCAGGAAAAAAAAAACGTATCAAAATACTGTTTTTTAATAAAAGAATTACTATCCTTTTATCTTTTGTAGTTTAAATTTTAATTTCTTTTCATTTTGATTTAAATTATTTATTTTATTTTTTAATAGTTTTATTTTTAAAAATTAATAATTGAGGAAAACTTTATAATGATATAATGTTTATAGTAAATTTAATATAATTAGTTATATTAAAATATTTATTCACAAATAATTTTAATTAAATAAAAATAATAATTAATCATCATATACACAGACCGAGGCACATTATGTGGTGGGGCCTTTGCCCCATGAGTTTTCAATTTATGCACGTGTTATTATAAATGCTTTCATCTTGGGGTATGATATTTATGTGCTATTTTCATGAAATATTTTTATTTCTTTTTATAAAATTTATTATAAATATGATGACATTGTTTTATTATAATAAATATTTTTTATTTTATGGATTTATTTTTTTAATATTTTTTAATATCATTTATTTATTTTAATATTATTTTTTATCATCCTTGTTAAAGACTATAAATAATTGTATTTATAATTTTTACTAGCTTATCATTTATACTTATGTAATAATAAAAAAAATTAAAAAATTATTTATTAACAAAGCAAGCTTAATTACAATCACTGTATACGAAATCAATGGTTTAAAGTTTGAAATATATTATTTTTCATTTCCATCACTTGTTTATTATTTTTTTTCATCTCTTCTCTTCTCTCTCTCTTTTTTTTTTTTTTTTTTTTTTTTCATTTTTTTTTTTTTTTTATTTTTTTTTTTTTCTTTTTTTTTTTTTTTTTTTTTTTGAGACTGCAACGTAATTTTGATTTCAAATAAATACATTCAAACATATGATGAATAAATATTCGGAAAACAAAAGAAATATTGAGCTGTACCAATAATTTATCAAAGTTTACTTTTTGGTAGTCACGTTTAAAATATTCTTATACTATTACTTAACTATCTGAAAAATACTATTCAATAATTTTTATCAATTACTATTTGATGAATAAGACAACTCATTCTAATTCAGTACATTTTGTGAAGATACTATTTTTTTATTATATGCTATTCATGAAATTTCTAGATGATATATGAAATTGTTAGTCAACATTTATAATATTGGATGCTTAAAAATTTTAATTTAAATGTATTTTCTAATAATATTTTAATAAACTATTAGTATAGTTATATCTATTTGAAAATGTATGAATGTTTGGTATGAAATTTCATTATATTTTTTAAGATGGTCTCTAAAAGTTCATTCTAGTTCAAACCCTCATGTAGACATACTAAATTACTATGATTAGAAAAACGTGTAAAAGACAACTGAAATTCCTTTCACATGATCTCCGAAGAACCAATGGCAGTTTTCCTGTAATTAATTATTCCCAGTTTCGAAATATCCACATCCAAGTTTGACTATTGGTCATAGTCATGTTATTAATTATTTAAAAAAAGAAATTCAAGTAAGAAAAAAATTAAAAAAGGGATAAAATAAAATTTTAATTATTCATGAAAATAGAAAGAGTCCAGCACTTACCTATCTATAAAGGGAAGGGTTTGGTTTCTTTCCTTTCTTGATATCAAGCCAGCATTCCAATCAAGGTTATCTTTCTTTCTCTCTCTTCTGTGTCTCTTTGATGTGTTCCTGACTCCCAAAAGTTCTCCTTCTCTTCACACTTTCTTTCTTTGTTACTAAATCTGATTGGAGTAACATTTTCTTAGTTTTTCCCCTTTTAGTACAAATCAAGATAGTGCTACTTAGACTTCTCCACAAGGTTGAAACACATCAACCAATTGAAATCAAAACCCACCAAGCCAAAGCTCTCTTGCATGTTCACAAACTTCCCTTTGGGAGCTAGGTTCCTTTTTCTGTTCCAGTTATCCAGATCTGAAACTGGGTGTGGCTTTTGTTAGGGTTTTTTTCCAAGTTACGCAAGAACAGTGTTTATCATTCCATATCCGTATATGTCGTGTACAACTATGTTGTCTTTTTAGACAGTGTTAGAATGTGTTTGGGGTTCTTATATATCAGTTTTGTGCAGCTGAAAAATGGCGAGGGCGAAGATAAAGATAAAGAAAATCGACAACATAACGGCGAGGCAGGTAACATTTTCTAAGAGGAGGCGAGGGTTGTTCAAGAAAGCTGAAGAGCTTTCTGTGCTATGTGATGCTGATGTTGGTCTCATAGTTTTCTCATCTACCGGGAAGCTCTTTGATTATAGCAGTTCAAGGTACGTACGGATATATATTGTATTATTTTTCTCTCAGTATTTATATACATACACATATACATGTACATGTATAAAGCATAATATTCTTACGTTGTTTTGTTTTCAATTAGTATGTAGATGTGTGTGTGAGTGTACTCCTTGCTATCCTAATTGGTGGCGAAGCTAGGCTGTAGTTTCTGTACGGAGTGTGTTAGAGAGAGAGAGTAAGAGGGACAGTGTGTCATGTGTAAATCTCATGATGAGTTTGGAACAAAAACCTCGTTTCACTCGCTTGTTGTTCTTATTTTATGGGAATTCAATACTTGTCTCTTAAAGTTACGAAAGGTTGTGCTGGGAGAAATAAAAAAGAAAATACAGCTGCATAAGTTGATAGTAATCCTAAGCTTTTGATAGATACCTTTTGTAAATATTAGAAAAGGGGAAAGTGGAAGTTTTTAATAAAATTAAAACGCAAAATTAATCCATGCTGAACCCTTAAAAGCTCAACCGATTTGATATTTGTGATCAACAGCAATATCTATTATAAGCATGAAACTGCGAGCTAGATAGATAGAAAATGCTATATCTTATGCAGTGAGTGAATTAGTTTAGCCTTTTACACATACAATCAAACGGGCTTGAATTACAATAACCCTTTTGTTTTGTAGATAGACCAGCTAAGTTTATTGTCTCTGACATGTATATAATTTCATTACGTCTGGCTCAGTTAAGTGAATGGAGTTTTAACGTTCGACTTTTCACATCTAAAGTGTTTGCTGCATTGTTCTGATGGTAGGCCATGTTGTAGATTCCTTCTGGTTTTGTTTTATAAGGAAATATGTGCCTCGGGTTAACTACTTCAAGCTGCATATCGTATGGACAACTATTGTAATGAAACTGTATTGATCTGTTGAAATTACAATGCTTGAGGAAATCTGTTCCCTCAAATTATTAATATATATGATTGTTTTTCACAGAAAGTTCAGCTAAATTTGGCTTTCACTACGTTGTTTGAATAGGAAAATTTATTTACAAGATGCTTCTTGCTGTATTAAAATTCATTTAATATAACTTCTCTACTAATTTTGTTTTCTTTGTCTCTTCTTGTTTTGTATAGTATGAATGACATTATTACAAAGTATAATACGCACTCGCCTGGCGTCAACAAATTGGATAGGCCATCACTAGAACTGCAGGTTGTACAAAAAATTATGTTCTTATATTTTGCCTTTCTCTATTTATTAGTTTGTTGTGGTTGTGCATAGACTTACACCACCAAACTTCTTGGTGACCGAAGCATCTTATGTAATTGCTCTAATTATTTTTATATATTATGTTATTACTTGTACATTTGAAAGAGGTGTGTAATCAATCAAATAACTCGATTTAAAATTTTAGGTTGAAGTAACACTAACTGCTGATAAGTAACTGGCACTTGTTTAATTGTTGATTTCAGCTAGAGACTAGCAACAGCGCCAAATTGAGTAAGGAAATTGCAGACAGAACCCGAGAATTAAGGTATAAGAATTTTGTAAAGAGTTAAAATACTTGAAAAATAACTGAATGATTTGAGTAAAATACATTGTTTTTATATTTTCCACAATTAGTTGGATGAAAGGCGATGATCTTCAAGGACTAGGCCTAAATGAGTTGCAGCAACTGGAGAAAACACTTGAAATTGGACTCGACCGTGTGATTGAGATAAAGGTACGCTTATTCCTTTGGTTAATTTGGACAAACCTGTGGTGCACGTTAAATTGTGAATGATTCATGTATATACCAACTCGTTTCAACTTTTATACCTTCAGGAAAAGCAGATGATGGGCAAGATTTCGGAACTTCAGAAAAAGGTTTTTTGATATAACTTGATCAAGCAGCTATGTCTTGAGTCAAATTGAAATTAATACATATTTAGTATAATTCTCTGGTCCTCTTTAAGATGACCTTCTATAAATTTGATAACTAATTGGTTGTTATAAGGATATAATTAGAAATGCAATAGTGTTTAATTCTAGGAATATCATAATGTGCATACTCAAGTCAATTTAGGGCGAAATTTCTAGGTTTCTAGATTTATATAGTAACTTCCGAGTTTTGAGGATTTGTTTGCTTTCTTTTGTGTGCATTCTGCTAAAGGGAATCCTGTTGGAAGAAGAGAACAAGCATTTAAAGAAAAAGGTGAGAAATCAACGACTCACTCAATTTCTTTTGATCTGCTTACCCAAGAAAAACTCAAGATGAAATAATGTAATAAATCTGTATCCTGTTTAAATAATGTTTCACCTTTTAACGCGATGTAGTTTCTCTCCCAAACATACGAAAAATATTTAAGAATTTAGTGAAGATAAAAACAAATTGAAAAGATATATAGTAGGTAACGTTGTCTTAAATTCTTAATTAGTAGAAAAATAATTAAAATTTTGAAAATGGTACTAAAAGATGTATTAGGTATATGTCTTTGCTTCTCTTCCTTTGGTTTTCTGAGTTAAAATGTTACAATGTTACAATAATCAATCAGCTAGCGGAGACGGAGATGGAGGCTATGCTTCGTAAAGCAAAAATGCCTTTAATGATGGACTCAAACATGGGAATGCAAGAAGAAGGTGTTTCATTAGAGTCTACGAACAACGTTAGCAGTTGCATCAGTGACCCTCCTGTTGAAGATGGTTCCTCCGACACATCTCTCAAGTTAGGGTAAGCAACCCAAGCAAACACTTACAACTACTTTATACATCTAACACACACTTCGAATATTTTTACGTTAATTTGAACAAATCCTTTGTCTTTTTTTTCTTCAGGCTACCCTTCTCTAAGTGAAGAAGATATGTAACATGGTGAATGAGCCAGGCCGGTTTCGAGATTTAAGAATTTGTCTTGAAATCTGTACCCGTTTGTTTTTCTTGAGTTTTTCATGAGTTATAATTGTATGATTACTAATTAAAAATCAATGAAATATATTTTAATAATATATAAATTACGATATATTTCCATGTATTGATGTAATATCAGCCTTTAATTTTGTTCGAAGATTTTTTTTTTTTTTTCTTTTTCAAAGTGTACATATGAATCAAATTGGTTTTGGTTAATCACATCAAGGGCCATGCATCTTTCTTTCATCGACCTCCCTGGCAGTGAAATCTCTTTAAAGAAAGATATTACAGAAGCTTAGAAGACTATACCCTATCACTTTGTGAAACTCAACGGCAGCTTTTTCAGTAACTTAGGCAGGGCAAGGTTTCAAGGTTTAATCTGTGATGATCTATAGCAGTGAATATGGTACTGTGTTTATGGCTCTTGCGGAACCAATCTCTAGAAGCAATTTTTTTGTTACGCTTCCTGGTTTGCAGCTAGAATGAAAAGAAAAAATGATTTTTGATATTAAAAGTTTGAGTTTAACTCTAAATCTTCAAGTCAATATTTATAGATTTATAAGACGTTTGATAATGATTTGATAGTAAGTAATATAATAAATCTAACAAACTAAAAAGTAGGTTTAAGTTAATTTATTTGAAAAATTTTAATTTGTAAATGACAATTACCCTATTTATAAATATTATAAATTAATTTTAATCTAACAATTAAAATGTTATGAGTTATATCTAATATTTAGAAGGTTATATGAGTCTGACCGTATTTTAATATTTGGTAAATTTTCTAAATTAGTGTAATTTTTTTTTTAAATTCCCAAAATGATGTATTTTTATTTTATTTTCTGATATGGATAAATTGCACAGAGATTGCACGATCTTATTATGAATAAATCGTTCTATTATTATATGATTTAATTTAAAATATATGAAATCGTGAGAAGATAACACAATTTAGAATTTAGTTAAAGGAATGAAATTGTAGAATAAATGTACGATTTTAATTAAGTAATTAATTGATCAATTGAAATAGTTAGGCTACTGGAAGAGTTTAGGGAAATTAATTCTCTCACCTTTTCCTCTCCTATTTTTAGTTGTTGTATTGGGTTGTGTATATAAAATTAAATTAGAATTAATTCATATTGATAAAACCCTTTTGGAAATTTTGATGAAAATGAAAATGTAGTCATTGAAATTAATTAATTGTTATTTAAGTAATTAAAATAAATGTGAAATTAATTTGAATGGAAGAATATGAAGAAAAGTTACCCGTTTTAATTTGAATGGTTTATATATAGAGAAATTTAAATTATTTAAATTGATTAGTTTTT